>Ga0268265_10000315_pt1 | contig 53210 bp, 31 predicted proteins | sample KBSSwiS52_FD_190355 | JGI IMG/M metagenome (GOLD analysis project Ga0268265, IMG submission 190355) | Switchgrass rhizosphere microbial communities from Kellogg Biological Station, Michigan, USA - KBS Switchgrass S5-2 (SPAdes) (version 2) | ecosystem: Host-associated > Plants > Roots >...
CGGAGTCTTCTGGAGCACCCGGTCCGAGGAGGTCAGGCCATACTGCTCCTGCATCCACAGCAGACGGTTGACGATGCCCCGGTGGCTGTTCATCGTCCCCTTCGGACGGCCGGTCGAGCCCGACGTGTAGATCACGTAGGCCAGGCTCGACGGATCGGCCGGCCGCGACAGCCCGGGCTCCCGCGAAGGCTCGGCCATGCCCGCCAGCGAGACCACCCGCGCGCCATGCTCCGGGAGACGGTCGATCAGATGATCCTGCGCGAGGATCACCGGCACGCCCGAGTCGGCCACCATGTAGCCCACCCGGTCCGCCGGGTAGTCCGGATCGACCGGCAGGTAGGCGCCCCCGGCCTTGAGCACCGCCAGCAGCGCCACCACCATCTCCGGCGAGCGCTCCGCGAACACGCCCACCGGCACGTCCGGACCGACGCCCAGATTGGCGAGGCGCCGCGCCAGGCGCGAGGCCGCGCCGTCGAGCTCGCGATAGCTCAGGGAGGAGCCCGCGAACACGACCGCCGGCAGGTCCGGCGTGCGCGCCGCCTGGATCTCGATCAGCCCGTGCAGGCTGGCGGCCGGATAGGAGACGGCCGTGGCGTTCCAATCGCGGAGCTGCCGCTCCTCGGCCGCGGAGAGCAGCGCCAGCTCGGCGATCCCCAGGTCCGGCGCCGCCACCGCGCTCTCCAGCAGCGTCCGGAAGTGCTCCGGCAGGCGGCGCGCCGTCGCTTCCTCGAAGAGGTCCGTGCTGTACTCCAGGCTGCCCACGAGGCCGGCCGTGGTCTCGGCGAGCGTGAGCGTCAGATCGAACCGCGCCACGCCGCTCTCGGTCGCGAGCGGCTCCAGACGCAGGCCGGGGAGCTCCACCGGCTGCACCGGCGCGTTCTGGAGCACGAACATCGTCTGGAACAGCGGCGAGCGGGAGAGGTCGCGCTCCGGCTCCAGCGCCTCGACCAGGCGCACGAACGGCAGGTCCTGGTGGGCGAAGGCATCCAGCGTAATGCCGCGCACGCGACCCAGCAGACCGCGGAAGGACGGCTCACCCGCCAGCGGCGCCCGCAGCGCCAGGGTGTTCACGAAGAACCCGATCAACCCCTCCAGCTCCTGCCGGGTCCGGCCCGCCACCGGCGTGCCCACCAGGAAGTCCTCCTGGCCGGTGTAGCGATGGAGGAGGGCCTCGAACCCGGCGAGCAGCGCCATGAACAGCGTCGAGCCTTCGCGGAGCGCCAGCGCCTTGACCCGCCCGGCCAGCTCCGCCGGCAGCTCCACCGCCAGATGACGGCCGCGGAAGCTCTGCGCCGCCGGACGCGGCCGGTCCGTGGGCAGCTCGAGCACCGTCGCGGTCCCGGAGAGCGCCGCCCGCCAATGGGCCAGCTCGGCGTCGAGCCGCTCGCCGCCGAGCCAGCCGCGCTGCCACACCGCGTAGTCGGCGTACTGCACCGGCAGCTCCGGCAGCTCCGAGCCCGCGTAGAGAGCCGCCACCTCGTTGACCAGCACGCCCGTGGACCAGCCGTCGCTGACGATGTGGTGGATCGTCACCAGCAGCGCGTGCTCGTCCTCGGACAGGCGCACGGCGTGGACCCGCAGCAGCGGCGCCTTGCCGAGATCGAACGGCCGCCGCGCCTCGTCCTCGGCCAGGCGGGCCAGCCGGGACAGCGCTGCTTCGCGATCCGTCTCTTGCGAGAGATCCGTCACTGGGACCTCCAGCTCGGCCTGCTCGTCGATCACCTGGACGGGCCGCCCGTCCTCGGAGCGGAACGCGGTGCGCAGCGATTCATGGCGCCGCACGATCCGCCGGAAGGTCTCCATGAGCCTGTCGAGATCGAGCCGGCCCCGCAGGCGCAGAGCCTCGAAGATGTTGTAGAGCGGGCTCCCCGGCTCCAACTGGTCGAGGAACCAGAGCCGCTCCTGCGCGAACGACAGCGGCAGCGCGCCGTCGCGCCGCACCGGCGCCAGCGCCGGCAGAACCGCGACCGGCGCTCCCCCTGCCGATTCCACGAGGGCCGCAAGCCGGGCCAGGGTCGGCGCCCCGAAGAGCTGCCGCACCGCCAGCTCGACCCCGAACGTCCGGCGCAGGCGGGAGATGAGCTGCGTGGCCTGCAGCGAATGGCCGCCCAGCTCGAAGAAGCTGTCCTCGGAGCCGACCTGCTCCACGCCGAGCATCTCGCTCCAGATCTCCGCGATCAGCTCCTCGATCCGGCCCTGGGGCGGAGCGAACAGCGGCATCCCTTCCACCTGTTGCGCCACCCGCCGCGGCTCGATCCGGCGCAGGCCGGTCCGCGCCTGGAGGCGCGCGGCCTCGTCGAGCGGAACCAGCTCGCGGAGCCTCGTCTCCGGAGCCGCGAGCGCGCTCTCCAGCAGGGTCCGGAAGCCGTCCATCAGGCGGTGGGCCGTCGCCTCCTCGAACAGGTCCGTGCCGTACTCCAGCGAGCCGACCATGCCGGAGGCCGTCTCGGCGAGCGTCAGCGTGAGGTCGAACCGCGCCACGCCGCTCTCGATCGCCAGGGGCTCCAGCCGCAGCCCGGGCAGCTCCAGCCCCGCGAACAGACCGGTCTGGAGCACGAACAGCACCTGGAACAGCGGCGAGCGGGAGAGGTCGCGCTCCGGCGCCAGCGCGTCGACCAGGCGCTCGAACGGCAGGTCCTGGTGCGCGAAGGCCTCCAGCGCGACCTGCCGCACGCGGCCGGTCAGCTCGCCGAAGGTCAGCTCGCCGCCCAGCCGCGCCCGCAGGGCGATCGTGCTCGCGAACGGACCGATCAGGCCCTCGACCTCCTGCCGGCTTCGGCCCGCCACCGGGGTGCCGATCAGGAAGTCCTGCTGGCCTGAATGGCGGTGCAGGAGCGCCTCGAACCCGGCGAGCAGCACCATGAACGGCGTCGCGCCTTCGCGCAGCGCGAGCCTCTTGACCTGCGCGGTCAGCTCCGCCGGCAGCTCCACCGGCAGGCGGCGGCCCCGGAAGCTCTGCACCGCCGGCCGCGGATGATCCGTGGGCAGGTCGAGCACCGTGGCGGTCCCGGCCAGCGCCTCCCGCCAGTACTCCAGCTCGGACTCCATCCGGGGGCCGGCCAGCCAGCCGCGCTGCCAAGCCGCGAAGTCCGCGTACTGCATCGGCAGCCCGGGCAGGGACGAGCCGCCATAGAGCGCCGCCACCTCGCGCACCAGCACGCCCATCGACCAGGCGTCGCTGACGATGTGGTGGATCGTCACCAGCGCCACATGGTCGTCCTCCGCCAGCCGCACGATCCGGGCCCGCATCAGCGGCGCCTTCTCCAGGTCGAACGGCCGGCGCGCTTCGTCGCCGACCAGCCGGAGCAGCTCGGTCTCGCGCTGCGCGTCCGGCAGGCCGGAGAGATCCGTCGCCGGGATCTCCAGATCGACCGCGGGATCGATCACCTGCACGGGACGGCCTTCGTCCGAACGGAAGGCGGTGCGCAGCGCGGCGTGGCGGCGCACGGTCTGCCGGAGCGCGTCCGCGAACGCCTCGGCCCGCAGAGGGCCGCGCAGGCGCAGGGCCACCGGAATGTTGTAGAGCGGGGTCCCCGGCTCCAACTGGTCCAGGAACCAGAACCGCTCCTGCGCGAACGACAGCGGCAGGCCGCCCTCCCGGAGCTCCGCCGGCATCTCGATCTGCGCCGGCCGGCCGGCCGACTGCACCGCCTCGGCGAGCCGCCCCAGGGTCGGCGTCTCGAAGAGCTGCCGCACCGGCAGCTCGACCCCGAAGGTCTTGCGCAGCCGGGAGACGACCTGCGTGGCGAGCAGCGAGTGGCCGCCCAGCTCGAAGAAGTTGTCCTCGGAGCCGGCCGGCTCCACGCCCAGCAGCTCGCGCCAGATCCCGGCGATGAGCATCTCGGCCGTGCCGCGCGCCAGCCCCGAAGACGGCCGGCGCTCGCCGGCCGACGGCTCCGGCAGCGCCTTGCGGTCCAGCTTGCCGCTCGCCGTCAGCGGGAGCGCGTCGAGCGCGACGAACACCGACGGCACCATGTACTCGGGGAGCTTGCTCTTGAGGTGCTCGCGCAGCTCGCGGGCCGGCGCGGCGCCGACGATCCAGGCGACGAGGCTCTGGCCCCGCACCCCGGCCACGGCCTGGCGCACGGACGGATGCGACACGAGCGCCGCCTCGACCTCGCCCAGCTCGATCCGGAAGCCGCGCACCTTGACCTGGAAGTCGATCCGGCCCAGGAACTCGATCCGGCCGTCCGGACGCCAGCGCGCGAGGTCGCCGGTCCGGTACATGCGGCCTTCCGCAAACGGATCGGGCACGAAGCGCTCGGCCGTCAGGTCCGGCGCATCCAGATACCCGCGCGCCAGGCCCTCGCCGCCGATGCACAGCTCCCCGGGGACTCCCACCGGGACCGGCTCCAGCCGCCGGTCGAGCACGTAGAGGGATGTGTTCGCGATGGCTCCGCCCACCGCGATCGACGTGCCCTCTTCCTCATGGGCCACGCGTCGAGTCGCGGACCAGATCGTGGTCTCGGTGGGGCCGTACATGTTCCACAGCGAGCCGACCCGCGGCAGCAGCTTCGCGGCCAGGTCGGACGGCAGCGCCTCGCCGCCGCAGAGGGCCTTGAGGTCGCCCCCCTCCCAACCGGCGTCGAGCAGCATGCGCCAGGTGGCGGGGGTGGCCTGCATGACGGTGGCGCCGGCGAGGCGCTGCTTCAGAAGCTCGGCGTCGGAGGCTTCCTCGCGGGTGGCGATCTCGACCCGGGCTCCCACGATCAGCGGCAGGAGCAGCTCCAGGCCGGCGATGTCGAAGGACAGCGTCGTGACGGCCAGGAGGACGTCGGAGGGCTCCAGGCCCGGCTCGCGGGCCATCGAGAGCAGGAAGTTGACGAGGGCTCGCTGCGGGATCTGCACGCCCTTGGGACGGCCGGTCGAGCCGGAGGTGAAGAGGATGTAGGCGAGGCTGCTTGGGACCCCCTCCCCGACCCTCCCCCGCTTCGCGGGAGAGGGGGTCAGCTCCGTGAGAACGGTTTGGGGTTGAGCGGCGTCAAGAATGAGGTTCAGGCGCTCCTGGGGATGCGACGGATCGAGCGGCACGTAGGCGGCTCCGGCTTTGAGCACGCCGAGGATCGCCACCACCATGTCCGGCGTGCGCTCCATCCGGATCCCCACGCGGGACTCGGGGCCGATTTCCTGTGACCGCAGGTATCCAGCCAGGTCTTCGGCGCGCTCGTCCAGCTCGGCGTAGGTGAGCCGCTTCTCCCCCTGGGAAACGGCCACGGCCGCCGGCGTGCGGCGCGCCTGCTCCTCGAAGAGCGACGTCACGGTCGCTTCCGGCAGCTCGACCGCGGTCTCGTTCCAGCCCTCCAGAACCTGCCGGCGCTCGGCCTCGCCCAGCATCGCCAACGCCGGAACTGTCGTCTCCGGCCCGGCCACCGCGGCTTCCAGCAGGTTCCGGAAGTGCCCCATGAGCCGCTGCGCCGTCGCCTCCTCGAAGAGATCGGCGTCGTACTCCAGCGTGCCGGAAAGGCCCTCCGCGCCCTCGGTGAGCGTCAGCGTCAGGTCGAACCGCGACACCCCGCTCTCCACCGCCATCGGCTCCAGCGCAAGCCCCGAAAGCTCCAGCGCGCCGAACGGCGCGTTCTGGAGGACGAACAGGACCTGGAACAGCGGCGAGCGGGAGAGGTCGCGCTCGGGCTGCAGGGCCTCGACCAGCCGTTCGAAGGGCAGGTCCTGGTGCGCGTAGGCGTCCAGGGTCACGCCGCGGACGCGCCCCACGAGCTCGCGGAACGACGGCTCCCCCTCCACCCGCGCGCGCAGGGCCAGGGTGTTCACGAAGAACCCGATGAGCCGCTCGACCTCCTCCCGGCTGCGGTTCGCCACCGGCGAGCCGACCAGGAAGTCGTCCTGCCCGGTGTAGCGGTGGAGCAGCGTCTCGAAGCCGGCCAGGAGAGCCATGAACAGGGTGGAGCCCTCGCGCAGCGCGAGCGCCTTGAGATCGGCCACGAGCGCGGCCGGCAGCGCCACCGGCAGGTGGCGCCCGCGGAAGCCCTGCACCGCCGGCCGCGGATGGTCGGCCGGAACTTCCAGGACCGTCGACGCCCCGGCCAGGGTCTCCCGCCAGTGCGCCAGCTCCGCGTCGAGATGCTCGCCCGCGAGCCAGCCGCGCTGCCAGACCGCGTAGTCCGCGTACTGCACCGGCAGCTCGGGCAGGGCCGCGCCGGAGTAGAGCGCCGCGATCTCGTCCACCAGCACTCCCATGGACCAGCCGTCGCTGACGATGTGGTGGACCGTGACGAGCACCGCGTGGTCGTCCTCGGCCATCCGCACCGATTGCACGCGCAGCAGCGGCGCCCGGCGCAGGTCGAACGGCCGCCGCGCCTCGTCCTCGGCCAGCCGCGCGAGAGCGGCCTCACGCTCCTCCGCCGGCAGGTGCGAGAGGTCGGATGCCGGAATCTCCAGCGCCGCCTCCGGCTGGATCATCTGCACGGGCCGGCCGTCGACCTCGGCGAACGAGGTGCGCAGAGCCTCGTGCCGCCGCACGATCTCGCGGAACGTGGCCGCGAGCGCCTCGGCCTGCAACGGGCCGCGCAGCCGCAGCGCCACCGGGATGTTGTAGAGCGGGCTCCCCGGCTCCAACTGATCCAGGAACCAGAGCCGCTCCTGGGAGAACGACAGCGGCAGCTCGCCCTCCCGGGGCACCGGCACCAGCGGCGGCAGCGCGGAGCGGCCCGCGGCCTGCACGCGCTCGGCGAGCCGGGCCAGCGTCGGCGCCTCGAAGAGCTGCCGCACCGGCAGGTCCACGCCGAAGACGCGGCGCAGGCGCGACACGAGCTGGGTCGCGAGCAGCGAGTGCCCGCCCAGCTCGAAGAAGCTGTCCTCCGAGCCGACCCTGTCGATTCCGAGCAGCTCGGACCAGATGCCCGCGATCAGCTCCTCGACCGGCCCGCGCGGCGCGAGGTAGCCGCGCTCCGTCGCGAGCTCGGGCTCGGGCAGGGCCTTGCGGTCCACCTTGCCGCTGGGGGTGAGGGGGAAGGCGTCGAGCCTCACGAACGCCGACGGAATCATGTACTCGGGCAGACGGCCCTTCAGGTGCTCGCGCAGATCCGCCTCGGCGTCTGCAACGACCCAGGCGACCAGCCGGTCGCCGCGCAGGCCCGCGACCGCCTGGCGGACGGACGGGTGGGCGGCGAGCGCGGCCTCGATCTCCCCCAGCTCGATGCGGAAGCCGCGCACCTTGACCTGGAAGTCGATGCGGCCGAGGAACTCGATACGACCATCCGGCAGCCAGCGCACGAGGTCGCCGGTGCGGTACATGCGGCCTTCCGCGAACGGATCGGGCACGAAGCGCTCCGCCGTCAGGTCCGGCGCATCCAGATACCCGCGCGCCAGGCCCTCGCCACCGATGCACAGCTCCCCGGGAACTCCCACCGGAACCGGCTCCAGCCGCCGGTCGAGCACGTAGAGGGACGTGTTCGCGATGGCTCCGCCCACCGCGATCGACGTGCCTTCTTCCTCATGGGCCACGCGTCGAGCCGCCGACCAGACGGTGGTTTCCGTGGGGCCGTACATGTTCCAGAGGGAACCGACGCGGGGCAGCAGCTTCGCCGCCAGGTCGGACGGCAGCGCTTCGCCGCCGCAGAGGGCCTTGATGGCTCCGCCCTCCCAGCCGGCGTCGAGCAGCATGCGCCAGGTGGCGGGAGTGGCCTGCATGACGGTGGCACCGGCGAGGCGCTGCTTCAGCAGCTCGGCGTCGGAGGCTTCCTCGCGGGTCGCGATCTCGACCCGGGCTCCCACGATCAGCGGCAGGAGGAGCTCCAGGCCGGCGATGTCGAACGACAGCGTCGTGACGGCCAGGAGGACGTCGTCCGCGGTCAGGCCGGGCTCTCGGGCCATGGAGAGCAGGAAGTTCACCAGGGCTCTCTGCGGGATCTGGACGCCCTTGGGGCGGCCGGTCGAGCCGGAGGTGAAGAGGATGTAGGCGAGCAAAGCCCCCTCCCCAACCCTCCCCCGCTTCGCGGGAGAGGGGGCCCGCCCTCCCAGGTCGGTGAGGACGGTTTGGGGTTGAGCGGCGTCCAGAATGAGATTCAGGCGCTCCTGGGGATGCGACGGGTCGAGGGGCACGTAGGCGGCGCCGGCCTTGAGGACACCGAGGATCGCGACGACCATGTCCGGCGTGCGCTCCATCTGGATGCCCACGCGGGACTCGGGGCCGATCCCCTGGGAGCGCAGGCGCTCGGCCAAGCTATCGGCGCGCTTGTCCAGCTCGGCGTAGGTGAGCCGCGCCTCTCCCTGGGAGACGGCCACGGCCTCCGGCGTGCGGCGCGCCTGCTGCTCGAAGAGATCCACGACGGTCGTTTCCGGCAGCTCGGCCGCGGTCTCGTTCCAACCCTTCAGGACCTGCCGGCGCTCGGCGCGGGAGAGGATCGCCAGCTCCGAGACCCGGCCGCCGGGACCCGCCGCCGCGCTCTCCAGCAGGGTGCGGAAGTGCTCCAGCAGGCGGTGCGCCGTGGCCTCCTCGAAGAGCGCGGTGTCGATCTCCAGGAAGCCGCCCAGCCTGCCGTCCGGCCGCTCCATGAAATAGAGCGAGAGGTCGAACTTGGACGTGCCGCTCTCCAGCTCCAGCGGCTCCAGCGTCAGATCCGGCAGCGCCAGCGGCTCGAACGGCGCGTTCTGGAGCACGAACAGGACCTGGAACAGCGGCGACCGGCTCAGATCGCGCTCCGGCTCCAACGCCTCCACTAAACGTTCGAAAGGCAGCTCCTGGTGCGCATAGGCGTCCAGGGTCATGCCCTTCACCCGGCCCACCAGCTCGCCGAAGGAGGGATCGCCGTCCAGGCGCGCGCGCAGGGCCAGGGTGTTCACGAAGAACCCGATCAGCGGCTCGATCTCCGCGCGGGTGCGGTTCGCCACGGGCGAGCCCACCAGGAAGTCCTCCTGGCCCGTGTAGCGATGGAGCAGCGCCTGGAAGCCGGCGAGGAGCGCCATGAAGAGCGTCGAGCCGTCTTCCCGGGCCAGCTCCTTCATCTTGTCCACGAGCGCGGCGGGCAGCTCCACGGGAAGATGCCGGCCGCGGAAGCTCTGCCGGGCGGGCCGCGGATGGTCCGTCGGCAGGTCGAGCACCGTCGAAGCCCCGGCGAGCGTGCTCCGCCAGTGGCCCACCTCGGTCTCCAGCCACTCCCCGTTGAGCCGGCCGCGCTGCCAGACCGCGAAGTCCGCGTACTGCACGGCCAGCTCGGGCAGCGACCTGCCGGCGTAGAGCGCCGCGACCTCGTTGACCAGCACGCCCAACGACCAGCCGTCGCTCACGATGTGGTGGAGCGTCGCGAGCACCGCGTGCTCGTCCTCCGCGAGCTTCACGGCCTGGACGCGCAGCAGCGGCGCGCGGCGCAGGTCGAACGGCTGCCGCGCCTCCTCCTCGGCCAGCCGCGCCAGCGCGGCTTCCCGCTCCGGCAGATGGGCGATGTCCAGGAACGGGATCTCCAGCGTCGCGTCCGCTTCGATCACCTGGACCGGCTTGCCGTCCGCCTCGCCGAACGAGGTGCGGAGCGCCTCGTGCCGACGCACGATCTCGCGGAACGTGGCCGCGAGCGCATCGAGATCGAGCCGGCCCTTGAGCCGCAGCGAAACGGGCACGTTGTAGAGCGGGCTCCCCGGCTCGAGCTGGTCGAGGAACCAGAGGCGCTCCTGCGCGAACGAGAGCGGCAGCGGCTCCGTGCGAGGCACCGGAGCGATCCCCTCCTGCCGCTCGGGCAGGGCACCGTCGACGCGCGCAGCCAACGTCTCCAGGGTCGGCGCTTCAAAGACCTGGCGCAACGGCAGCTCGACGCCGAACGTGTTGCGCACCCGCGACGAGAGCTGCGACACCAGCAGCGAGTGGCCGCCCAGCTCGAAGAAGTTGTCGTGCACGCCCACCTGCTCGACGTGCAGGACCTCGCGCCAGATCTCGGCCAGCCGCGCCTCGGTGCGGTTGCGCGGCCCCACCAGCTCGGCGGCCGGCGCGAGCACGCTGCCCGGCTCGGGCAGCGCCCGGCGGTCCACCTTGCCGTGCGTGGTGAGCGGCAGCTTTTCGAGGCTCACGAACGCGGCCGGCACCATGTACTCCGGCAGCGTCTGGAGCAGGTGCTCGCGCAGCTCGGAGGTCGAGACGTCCGCGGCCTTCGGCACGACCCAGGCCACGAGCCGGCGGTCGCCGGTCGGCCCCGTCTGGGCCATGACGACCGACTCGCGCAGGCCGGGATGGCGGTTGAGCGCCGATTCGATCTCGCCCAGCTCGATGCGGAAGCCGCGGATCTTGACCTGGCCGTCGATGCGGCCCAGGTAGTCGAGGTCGCCGTCCGGCCGGCGCCGGGCCAGGTCGCCGCTCCTGTAGAGGCGGGCGCCCGGCCGCGGCGAGAACGGATCAGGGACAAAGCGCTCGGCCGTCAGCTCCGGCCGGGTCAGGTAGCCGCGCGCGAGACCCGCTCCGCCCACATGGATCTCCCCGGGCACGCCCGCGGGCAGCAGCTCCTGGTGCGTGCCAAGCAGGTAGACCTGCAGGTCCGGGATCGGCTCGCCCACCGGGCTCGCGCCGGGCCGGTCGAGGTCGGCCTTGGTCACCGGACGGAAGGTGACATGCACCGTCGTCTCGGTGATGCCGTACATGTTGATGAGCCGCGGCTGGGCGTCGCCGTGGCGCTCGATCCAGGGCGCGAGCGCCGCCAGGTCGAGCGCCTCGCCGCCGAACACCACCCACTTCAAAGCGAGCTTCCCGCTGCCCCCCTCCTCGTCGGCCTTGATGAGCTGGCGGAAGGCGGACGGCGTCTGGCTCAGCACCGTGACCCCCTCGGTGACGAGCAGCTCGTAGAACGCCGCCGGGTTCATGCTGACCTCGCGCGGCACCATGACCAGCCGGCCGCCGTAGAGCAGCGCGCCCCAGATCTCCCAGACCGAGAAGTCGAAGGCGTAGGAGTGGAAGACCGTCCACACGTCCTCCGGCCCGAAGCCGAACCAGGAGTCGGTCGCGGTGAACAGGCGCGCCGCGTTGGCGTGGGTCACGGGCACGCCCTTGGGCCGGCCCGTCGAGCCCGACGTGTAGATCACGTAGGCCACGTTGTCCGGTCCCATCCCGGGGAGATCAGAAAGGTTTTCGATGCTCTCGGAACCCAGCGCGGCGCGGTCCTTGTCCAGCAGCACCATGGGATAGGGAGCCTCGAACCGCTCGACCAGATGGCTCTGGGTCACGAGGACCGGCGCGGAGGCCGTGCTGAGAGCGTTCTCCAGGATCCAGGACAGCCGCTCCTTCGGGTACGCCGGATCGAGCGGCACGTACGCGCCGCCGGCCTTGAGAATGCCGAGGATGCCCACGATCGTGTCGAGCGAGCGCTCCACGCAGAGGCCCACCGGCGTCTCCGGCCCGACCCCCATGGCGCGCAGCCGCCACGCGAGCTGGTTCGCCCGCTCGTTGAGCTTGCGATAGCTGAGCTCCGACACCTCGTAGACCGCCGCTGTATTTTTCGGATGCTTCGCGGCCTGCTGCTCGAACCGCCGGTGGATGGACGGCTCGGACGGGAAGTCAGCCCAGCCGGTGAGGAGCTGGGCGCGCTCCTCCGCCGCCAGCATCGGCAGGTCGGCGAGTCGCAGCCCGGGCGCGGCCACCGATCCGGTCAGCAGGATTTCCCAGTGCCGCAGCAGCCGGTCGATCGTCGACTCGTCGTACAGGTCGACGTTGTACTCCAGCGTCGTGGTCAGCCCCTCGGGCAGGTCGAACAGGAAGACCGTGAAGTCGAACTTGGTCGTCCGGTTGTGGTTCTCCAGCAGCTTCAGGGTCACGCCCGGCAGGTCGAGCGCCTGGGTAGGCGTGTTCTGCAAGGAGAACTGGACCTGGAAGATCGGCGTGCGGGAGAGGTCGCGCTCCGGCTGGAGGTCTTCCACGAGCTTTTCGAACGGCACCTCCTGGTGCGGCGTCGAGCCGAGGAAGCCGTCGCTCACCCGCGCCAGCAGCTCCCGGAACGCCGGATCGCCCGCGAGGTCCGTGCGCTGCACGACCATGTTCAGGAAGAAACCGATCAGGTTTTCGGTCTCCAGCCGGTTGCGGTTCGCGATCGGGATGCCGAGCAGCAGGTCCTCCTGCCCGGTGTAGCGGTGGAGGAGCGCGTTGAAGGCCGTGAGGAGGGTCAGGAAGAGCGTGCCGCCTTCGCGCTGGCTCCAGGCCCGGACCTCCTCGATCGGCATGGTGCGAGAGAGGCGCGCGCCGCGCGAGGTGAGGAGCGCCGGCCGCGGCCGGTCCGTGGGCATCTCCAGCACCGGCAGCTTGCCCGCCAGGCGTCCGCGCCAGTAGACCAGGTGCTGCTCCATCGCGCTGCTGTCGAGCCACCGCCGCTGCCAGGCCGCATAGTCCGCGTACTGGAGCGGCAGCTCTGGCAGGTTCGCGCCGCGGTAGAGCGCCTCCAGCTCGCGGATCAGGATGCCGATCGTCCAGCCGTCCGAGGCGATGTGGTGCATGGTCAGGAGCAGCACGTGCTCCTGCGCTCCCAGCTTGAGCAGCGACGTGCGGAGCATGGGGCCCACGGTGAGATCGAACGGCCGCCGTCCCTCTTCGAGCGCCAGCCGCCGCCGCTCCGTCTCCCGGAGCTCGGCGGGCAGGCCGGAGAGGTCCATCACCGGCAGGTCGGACGTGGCCGGCAGCACCCGCTGCGCGGGCTCGCCGCTGACCGCCGGATAGACCGCGCGAAGCACCTCGTGGCGGCGCCGGACCTCGCCGAAGCTGCGCGCCAGGGCGGGCACGTCGAGCGCGCCTTCGAGGAGCACCGCGGCGGGCATGTTGTAGGCCGGGCTGTCCGGATCGAGCTGGGTGAGGAACCAGAGCCGCTCCTGGGAGAACGAGAGTGGCAGAGGCCCCTCACCCCCGTCCCCTCTCCCATCCCCTCCCTTCCGCCGGGAGAGGGGCGCCACCTCCCATTCACGGTACAGATCTCCGTGGTCGTTCCCCCCTCTCCCGGTGGAAGGGAGGGGATGGGAGAGGGGGGCCAGGGGGGTGAGGGGTCCGGAATACCCCAGCTCCTCCGCGAGCCGCCACGACTCCGGGGCCAGGCTCCCGCCCGCGGTCTGCCAGCGGTCGGCCACGCTCGCGTTGATCCCGCGGTGCTCGTGGAACTTGGGATCGCCCATCATCCGCGTGCCCGCATGCAGGCCGTCGGTCATGCGCTGCCCCTGGTAGGGCTGCAGCATGCCCTCGTCCATCTCCAGGCCGAGGAAGCGGCTGAGCGCCTCCATGGACCCGCGCGGGTCCTTGACCAGCTCCTCGAAATGCAGCCGGTGCTGGCGCTGCGCCGGGACCTCCTCCAGGAAGGCCAGGATGTTGCGGTGCGCCAGCGTCCAGACCAGCTCGGCCTGTTCCTCGGGCGGGAACGGGAAGCCGTAGACCTGGTCCATCTTGGCTTCCAGGTAGGAGTCGATCGTGGCCCGCGGATGGCGGATCAGGTGCACGTAGAGAGGGCTCTCGAACATCCGCTCGGCGCGCCGCAGCGTCCACAGGTCGAGCGCGTAGCTCGGCGTCTTGTCCACCACGAGCCGGCCGCCGGCCCAATCCTGGAGCCGGCGGAAGAACTGGCCCACGGTGAGCCCCTGGTCTTCCGTCTCGGCCACGATCTCCCGCGCCCGTTCCGCGTCGCAGCCGTGGAGGTCCATCACCGCGCGCAGCAGACCCTCGACCGCGAAGCGGTTCCTTCCCGAATAGACGTCGCGCCGCTCGGCCATGGTGCGGAACGCGAGCAGCTCCAGCTCCGGAGGCGCGAACAGGCCCGGATGGCCAGCGAGCATCACGCGCAGCAGCGTCGAGCCCGAACGGAACGGCGAGAGCAGGAAGACCGCCCGCGGGATCGGCCTGCCGGTCTCGATCTCGGTGAGCTCCATACGCCCCAATCGACGGGAGACTGCTGCCCGCAGCTTCTCCAGCGCCGGCTCCACCTCCAGGCGCTCGCGGACGACCTGCCGCTCGGCCGCCTCGCCGCCCAGCCGCCCGACCGCGTCCGGATAGGCCGTGGCCAGGTACTCGGCGAAAGAGGCCACGGTGGGCGCGTCGAACAGGGACATCACGTAGACGATCCGGCCCAGCTCCTTCTGGAGCCGGTTGATGAACATCGCGCCCTGGATCGAGTCGCCGCCCAGCTCGAAGAAGCTGTCGTGGATGCCCACCCGTTCGATGCCGAGCAGCTCGCGCCACATCTCCGCCAGGCGCCGCTCCAGCTCGGTGCGCGGCTCCTCGTAGCCGTGCGCCATCGCGGGCCGGTCCGCTTCGGGAGCGGGTAGCGCCTTGCGATCCACCTTGCCGCTGGGATTGAGCGGGAAGGCCGGCAGCACCACGAACGCCGAGGGCACCATGGCCTCGGGCAGACGGCCGCGCAGGTGGGACCGCAGCTCGTCGCTCTGCGGCGCGTCGTCACCCGTGAGGTAGGCAATCAAGCGGCCGTCTTTGGCCAGCACGCACACCTCGCGCACGCCGGGATGGCGCGACAGCTCGGCCTCGATCTCGCCCAGCTCGATGCGGACGCCGCGGATCTTGACCTGGAAGTCGAGCCGGCCCAGGTACTCCACCTCGCCGTCCGGAAGGAGCTTCGCGAGGTCGCCCGTCCGGTAGAGCCGCTCGCCGTCTCCGAACGGGCTCGGCACGAAGCGCTCCGCGGTCAGCTCGGGCCGGCCCAGATACCCGCGCGCCAGGTTCACGCCGCCGATGTGCAGCTCCCCGGGAACTCCCACGGGGACCGGCTGCGATTCCTTGTCCAGGATCAGGATCGACGTGTTGTCGATCGGCCGGCCGATGGGCACGGCCCGGCCGCCCGGCCGGCAGGCGTGGTAGGTGACGTCCACCGACGCCTCGGTGGGACCGTAGAGGTTGTGCAGCTCGGCCGGCACATGCCCGAAGAACCGCTCCTTGAGCGGCAAGGGGAGCGCCTCGCCGCTCGCGAACACCCGGCGCACGCTGCGGCAGGAATCCGAAAGGCCGTCCTGATCGAGGAAGATCTGGAGCATCGAGGGGACGAAGTGGAGCGTCGTGATCCCGTGATGCCGGATCAGCTCCGCGAGCCGCGCCGCGTCCTGGTGGGCCCCCGGCGGAGACATCACGAGCCGCGCGCCGGTCAGGAGCGGCCAGAAGAACTCCCAGACGGAAACGTCGAAGCTGAACGGTGTCTTCTGGAGCACCCGGTCCTCGGCCGTGAGCCGGTAGGCGGACTGCATCCAGTGCAGGCGGTTCACGATGCCGCGGTGCGGGATGCCCGCGCCCTTCGGACGGCCGGTCGAGCCCGACGTGTAGATGCAATAGGCCAGGCTCTCGGGCAGGGCGCCGGAGTCGAAGCTTTCCTCGGGACCGCCGAGAGGCTCGTCCAGCCGCACGAGCGCGGCTTTCGACACGGGAAGCTCAAGATGGCTCTGCGTCAGCACCACGCCGACGCCCGAGTCCTCCAGCATGTAGGCGATCCGCTCCTGCGGGTAGGACGGGTCCATGGGCACGTAGGCGCCGCCGGCCTTGAGGATGCCCATCAGGCCCACGACCATCTCGATCGAGCGCTCGGCCGCGATCCCCACCAGCGCGTCCGCTTCGATTCCAAGCCCGCGCAGGTGGCGGGCCAGTTGGTTCGCGCGGCGGTTCAGCTCGTCGTAGGTGAGCTGGTGCTCGCCGTGCTCCAGGGCGACCGCACCGGGCGTGCGCCGCACCTGCTCCTCGAACAGACCGTGCAGGGTGGCCTGCTCCGGGAACGGCGCCGCCGTGTCGTTCCAGGCCTCCACCACCTGCCGACGCTCGGCCTCGGAAAGCATCGGCAGCAGCGCCACCGGGCGCTCGGGCTCGGCGACAGCCGCGGCGAGCAGGCTCTCCAGATGGCCCGCCATGCGCTCCATCGTCGCCGCTTCGAACAGGTCGGTGCTGTACTTCCAGATGCCGAGCCAGCCGCCGTCCGCCTCGCCCATGGAAAGCGACAGGTCGAAGCGCGCCGTGCCCAGGTCTACCTCGCGGGGCTCCAGCGCGAGACCGGACAGGGCGAGCTGTTTGAGCGGCGCGTTCTGGCCCACGAACATGACCTGGAAGAGCGGCGTGCGCGAGAGATCGCGCTCCGGCCGCAGCTCGTCGACCAAGCGCTCGAACGGGACTTCCTGATGCGCGTAGGCGTCGAGCGCCGTGCGCCGCACCCGCGCCAGCAGCTCGCGGAAGCCGGGCCGGCCGTCGAGCCGCGTGCGCAGCACGAGGTTGTTCAGGAAGACGCCGATCAGCCCCTCCAGCTCCACCCGGTTGCGGCCGTCGATGGGCGTGCCCACCACGAGGTCGTCCAGGCCGGTGTAGCGGTGGAGCAGCCCGGTAAAACCGGCGAGGAGCGCCATGAAGCGCGTGGCCCGGCCCTCGCGCGCCAGCGCCTCCAGCCGCTCCACGAGCCGGGCGGGCACCAGCCGCTCGCAGTGCGCGCCGCGGTAGGAGAGCACCGCCGGCCGCGGATGGTCCGCGGGCAGCTCCACCACCGGCAGCTCGCCGCCGAGCTGCTGGCGCCAGAACGCGAGCCCCGATTCCAGGGCACCCGCGTCGAGCCGGCGCCGCTGCCAGGCCGCGTAGTCCGCGTACTGCACCGGCAGGTCGGGAAGCGGCGACGGGCGCCCCGCCGCGAACGCCTCGTAGAGCGCGCCCATCTCGCGCACCAGCACCGCGAGCGAGCCGCCGTCCGAGGCGATGTGATGGAGCGAGAGCAGCAGCTCGTGCTCCTCCTCGCTGAACCGGACCAGCGCCACGCGCAGGAACGGCCCGGTCTCCAGGGAGAACGGCAGGCGCGCGAGATCGGCGGCGAGGCGGCCCTCATCGCCGCTTGCGTGGTCGATCACAGGCATCTGGAGAGGCGCCGCGGGCCGCACCATCTGCACCGGCTCCTCGCCGGGGCTGGCGAACCCGGTGCGCAGGGCCTCGTGGCGGCGCACCACCTCGTCGAAGACCTGGACGAGAGCGGCCACGTCGAGGCGGCCCCGGAGACGGATCGACGCCGCGATGTTGTGCACCGGGTTCTCGGGATCGAGCTGGTGCAGGAACCAGAGCCGGCGCTGCGCGAAGGAGAGAGGAGCTTCGGAGTCCGGGACCTGGATGAGCGGCACGTCCGCGGCGGCCACGTCTCCCTGATCCAGGAGCGTGGCGAGCTCCGCGATCGACGGTGCGCCGAACAGCGAGTCGATCGTCAGCCCGACGCCGAACGCCTCGTTCGTGCGCGCCAGGAGCTGCGTGGCGCGCAGCGAGTCCGCGCCCAGCTCGAAGAGGTCGCGCTCGACCCCGACGCGCTGGAGGCTCAGCACCTCGGCCCAGATCCGCTCCAGCCGCTCCTCGGTCGGAGTGCGCGGCGCCTCGCCGGCCGTGGTGTCCCCCTGGGTCCACTGCTCCACCGGCTCCAGGCTGCCGGCCAGGAAGTCGGCGCGGCACGACTGGCGGCGGATCTTGCCGCTGGAGGTCTTGGGCACGCCGCCGGCGCGCAGCAGCACCACCGCGTGCACCGCGGCCTCGTGCTCCGTGGCCACGGCGCGGCGCACGGCCTCGGCCACCTCGGCGGCCGATCCCATACCCCTCTGCCAGCGCTTCTCGGCGTCGCGCTCCACCTCCTGCACGAGCACCAGCCGCTCCTCCCCCTCGACCTCGACCGCGAACGCCGCGCCGCACCCGGGGCGCAGATCGCCGTGGCTCCGCTCGGCCGTCAGCTCCAGGTCCTGGGGGTAGAGATTGCGGCCGCGCAGGATGATCAGGTCCTTGGCGCGGCCCGTGAGATAGAGCGCGCCGCCCGAGAGGAACCCGAGGTCGCCGGTGCGCAGGAAGGTATCTTCACTCCCTTCCATCCGCGCTCCGAACGTGCGCTCGCTCTCCTCGGGCCGGTTCCAGTAGCCGCCGGCTACGCTCGGGCCGGAGATCCAGACCTCGCCCACCTCGCCCTCGGGCAGGGGCCGGCAGCTCTCGGGGTCCACGATCTCGATCTTCTGATCGAGCCAGGGATGGCCGCCGCTGACGAGCAACCGGCCCCCGGAAGGAGCCTTCTCGGCCCGATTCCGCTCCAAGGCTTCGGCATCCACTTGGAGGACCTTCGGGAAGCTCCCGCGCTCGCCGCCGCTGACGAACAGCGTGGCCTCGGCCAGGCCGTAGCAGGGATAGAACGCGTCGCGGCGGAAGCCCTGCGGCGCGAACGACTCGGCGAAGCGCTCCAGGGTGTCGGCGCGCACCGGCTCGGCGCCGTTGTAGGCCACCTCCCAGCACGACAGGTCGAGCCCCTCGCGCTCCTCGGGACCGACCTTCCGCACGCACAGCTCGTAGGCGAAGTTGGGACCGCCGCTGCCGGTCGCGCGATAGCGGCTGATGGCGCGCAGCCAGCGCGACGGCCGCTGCAGGAACGCGACCGGCGCCATGAGCACGCAGGTGCCGCCCACATAGAGAGGCTGGAGCACGTTCCCGATCAGCCCCATGTCGTGGTAGAGGGGCAGCCAGCCCACGATCACCGACTCCTCCGACTGGCCGAAGGCGCGCCGGATCATCTCCTCGTTGTGCACCAGGTTGCCGTGGCGGACCACGACCCCCTTGGGAGTGGCGGTGGACCCGGACGTGTACTGGAGGAACGCCACGCCCTCGGAGCTCAGCTCCGGACCGCGCTCCCAGGAATCGGAAAGCGAGAGATCCATCTCCTCGGTCGCGACCCACTGCACACCCGCGAGCTCCGAGTTCTTCGCCAGGAACACGCCGGCCTTGTCGCGCAGGGCGGGCGTGGTGAGGGCGAAGCGGGGCCGGGCGTCGCGGGCGATCGCCTGGAGGCGGGAATCCGGCCGGTTCGAGCGCGGCGGATAGGCGGGAACGGCCACGGTGCCCGCATACAGGCAGCCGAGGAACGAGACCACGAAATCGAGGCCTGGAGGGTAGAGCAGCAGCGCGCGCTCGCCGGCTCCGCCGTGCCGCTGGAGGAACGCGCCCAGGGCGCGCGCCCGGCGGTCCAGCTCCGCGTAGGTGAGCGAGCCCCCCTCCTCCTCCCCGTCGTCGAGAAAGCGGTACGCCACCCGGTGCTCGGCAGCCCGGCGGCGAAGGACGTCGACGAGATTGGATTCCGTTTTCATGACGGCCCTGCAAATCCTTTCGACAAGGGATCTCCCGAGAGATCAGGGTGCGGGGCGGAGCCCAAAGCGCGCCCCGGTCGGACTTCTTACAGCAGAGCAGGATGAGTCAGGGGACGCCCATGCTGGCGCCGCCGTCCACCTCCACGGTCCGGCCCGTGAAAAAGTCGCACTCCAGGATGAATCTCACCGCCTGCCAGATCTCTTCCGGCCGGGCGAGCCGTCCGAGCGGGATCCCGGCTCTGAGGCGGGCGAGAGCCTCCTCGGAAAAACCTTCCAGAAACCCGGTCTCCGTGACGCCGGGAGCGACCCCGCCGACGCGGATGCCATGGCGGGCCAGCTCCAGCGCCCAGGTGCGGGTGCAGGCGTCGAGGCCCGACTTCGAGGCGGAATAGTTCGACTGTCCGGGATTGCCCGCCCGCGCGATCGAGGACAGGTTCACGATCACGGCGTCGCGCGTGCCGGTCTCCACCACCCGCGCCGCGAATTCACGCGCCATCAGGAACTGTCCGGTCAGGTTCACGTCCACGACCTTGCGCCACTGCGCCAGGGGGAGCCTCTGCGCCTCCCCGTCGCCATCGCCCGGCTGGACGAGCAGCCCGTCGCGGGCGATGCCGGCGCTGTTGACCAGGACGTTCAGCCCGCCCATCTGCTCCGCCGCGCTCGCGACGAGCTCGGCCACCGACGCCTCGTCCGTGATGTCGAGCTTGCCCACGAACACCTCGCCCGGCAGATCCTCGGCCTCCGACGCCAGCTTGCGCAGACCGGCGGCGTTCGTATCCCCCGCGAAGACCTTGGCGCCCGCCCGGATCAGCTCCAGCGCAAAGCACCCTCCCAGCCCGCCGGCTGCTCCTGTGACGATGGCGCGAACGTCCGTCAATCTCATAGCCGAATGACTATACCATGGTCTGCCGCACTGCGGCGAAGATGGATGGGGTTGGTGGCTTTTCTCACGGGTTCCGATCGCCTCCTTCAATGGAATGTACGAAAACCATGAGAAGTTCCCGCCACATTCCCGTGACGGCGACTTGACGGTAGTCTCCGCCCATGCCCGAGCTGCCGGATGTCGAGGTCTACCTGGATGCGCTGCGGTCCCGCATCCTGGGCCAGCCGCTGGAGGGAGTCCGCCTGGGAAGCCCGTTCCTGGTGCGCACGGTCGATCCGCCGCTGTCGAGCCTCGCGGGCAGACGGGTGCAGGACCTTCGGCGTCTCGGCAAGCGCATCGTGATCGGCTTCGAGGGCGAGCTCTTCGCGGTGCTCCACCTGATGATCACGGGGCGTCTCCACTGGAAGCCCCAGGGGGCGAAGATCCCGGGCAAGATCGGCCTGGCGGCCTTCGACTTCCCCAACGGGACCCTGACGCTCACCGAAGCCGGGTCCAAAAAGCGCGCCTCGCTTCACCTGGTCCGGGGGGAGGAAGCCCTGGCCGAGTACGATCCCGGCGGCCTGGAGGTCCTCACCGCGGACCTGGACGCCTTCCGCGAAGCGCTCCTCTCCGAGAGCCACACCCTGAAGCGCGCCCTGACCGATCCGCATCTCCTGAGCGGCATCGGCAACTCCTACTCGGACGAGATCCTGCACCGGGCGAAGCTCTCCCCCTTCAAGCTGACCCGCAGCCTGACGCCCGAGGAGACCGCGATCCTCTTCCAAGCCTGCCGCGACGTGCTCACGGAATGGACCGGCCGTCTCCGGGCCGAGGCCGGCGGCGGCTTCCCCGAGAAGGTGACCGCCTTCCACGAAGGCATGGCCGTGCACGGCCGCTTCGGCAAGCCCTGCCCGGTCTGCGGCACGCCGGTCCAGCGCCTCGTCTACGCCGACAGCGAGGCCAACTACTGCCCCACCTGCCAGACCGGAGGCCGCCTCCTCGCCGACCGCGCGCTCTCCCAACTGCTCAAGAAGGACTGGCCGAAGACGCTGGAGGAGCTGGAGGCGAAGAAGTTGAGGGCGGTCTGAGGGATCGCCTTGACTTACCGGCTACGTGTCCGGCTAAGCACTCTTTGTCCTCGCAAGGCCAGCGCCTGTTGATCCGACCACCGCACCCGCGAACAGTTTGACAATATCAAAGTATCCGCCGTCGCTATAGCCATTTGACTTGTAGGTGAACATCGCTCCAAGGAGACCAAAGACCACAGCCAAGACGGCAGAAACTACCGTAATCCCCGAAATCGACGAGGCAAAACGATGCCAGATCGACGTGAACTCCGGGAACGGATGACCAGGGGCGTAACGGCCTGCAGCCGTCGCCACGTCGGTCGGTAAGATCTCCTCACGGCCATCCGACTGCGCCAGAGCCTTTGCGTCCTGCAAGATCCTCTTCTGGACAGATTGAAAGTGCTCACCCAACCACTCCCTTGAGGCATTGCTTAGCCCCGGAGTCTCCGTTGAATCTCTATCGGGCCGCACCCCGACCTCACCCATGGAGCGCGAAATCTTGTTCGCCACTGGGCCGAGTGTAGCTTGAAGTTCTCCTTCAGGTCGGCTACCGTCATAAGAAGCGGTGCTAAGACCTAGAAGATCAGTAGGTAGACGGAGATCCTCTCGACCGCTCGGACCGATAATGAAGGTCCGCCGACGACCCAATTTACCGATGAACAGACCTAGTTCCAATACGACATTGTCGCGAACGGCAGCATACTCCTCGCCTCTTATTTCGGCGAGGTCGTCAGGGGCAAATATGAAGATTCCGAAATCAAAGCTGTCAAGTCGCTCCGTCAGATCGTCAAGAGTATAGCTAGAGAGTCGGAAGAATCCTTGCGACCATACGGTCACATAAGCTTCCTTCTCAAGGCTCTCTTGGATAGAATAGGCATACTTGAGACGTTCTGACGAGGACGCCACAAAAACTTTTGGCTTCATATTCTCATCTCCAATAGCAGTCCGTAGTTCAGGAGCCTCGACCTCCCCTTCAATAGACCCGCACTCACAAGATCCCTTCTCTCGCCTTCTCTCGCTTAACTCGTCGCTGCACTTCTCTCAGCAAATCTTGCGGAATGCTTCGTAACGCGGCACACCTTCTCTCATCGTAAACTCGTGAAAGCAGCTGCTCCGCCAGTTCAAAATCAAACGTAAGGTCCCCGGGTGTATACTTCCCGGCAGCCCTCTCTGCCAGTCGCGCAGCAAACTCCGGACTAGAGCATGCATGTGCCAGAAGCTCCGATGTCAATTGCCTGTAATACTCGCGCTCATTCCATAACCCACGCGCCTGCTTCGCAAGCGGAGGCCAGGTCGCGGGAGCACCAATTCTCTGCTCATCTTGCTCGTCTGCATAAAGGAGTCTTCTCCCGCTCGTATCCAACATAGATATCAGAAGCGGGTCTGCAAAAGGACCTTCTTGGCGCTCATCTGCCGAACACTGCAATTCGGCCACCCTTAGCCTCCTTAATGCAACATCAATCGTTGCAGCTCTAGTATTCCCAAGCTCCATTTCCAATTCTGATCTTAGCTGTCTCCACTCTCCCAAGGACTTGCCCAAGTCAACATTACGTAAATCACTTAGCTCTACAAATTGAACGTCAAACGCACAGCCCAGATGAGCTCCGCGAAGATCAGTTAACTCAAAGCGCAAGCCTTCCGCTCCTTGAAGATTTGCTAGTCGAAAATCACCACCAACGAGGTTGGCGTTCCTAAAGTTCGCGATTGGCAGTCGCGCTTCACTAAGCTGTATTCCAAGCAGATTCGCCCCTTCAAAACTGACGCCCGTTGCGGTAACACGGCGGAGCGAAGCTCCCTCTAAAGAGGCTTGAGCGAACCACGCTACCCTTAGATTCGCTTCACTAAGGTTTGCCCCGGCCAACTTCGCGTGCGATAGGTTGGCGCCTGTGAGGTTCGCCCTCTGAAGAGATGCTCCCCTAAGGTCGGCACCAGCCAACATGAGGCCGGCTAGGTCTGCGTTCCTCAAGTCTGCTTTGACAAGCGTGGCATTCTCCAAGTTGGCACCTCTAAGATCCGCCTGTCGTAGAGACGCACCACTAAGATCGGCTCCTCTTAGATCAGCATTCACCATAATCGCCTGATCGAAGTCGGCACCCCGAAGGTCCCGTCCGGCCAAGTGCGCACCCAGCGCCGTGCGCTCCAGTGAATCCTTGATACCTTCTCCATTAGAAACTAACGCGGTCACTGACGAAGGATTAGCCAATCCAGCGACAAGCAACTCACCGGAGAGATCAATATATCGACCTCGTACAGATTTAAAGATCTCACCAAATAAGCTTTCTGCAAAAGTACCTGGCACCACAGCAATACCTAGCGAAAACACAAGCACCAAGGAACACGCAAGCTTAGCGAGAACTCCTCCGACACGCACCTTCCTACCCACCCTCGCAGGCCATCGCCAAGGGCCCAGAAAAAACCACAGCATCCCCAAGTCAAAAGCCACTGAGCCTTGGTGATACAATGTCAAAAGCGCGCTGTGGTAGGGTAAAAACCTGAACTGTACAATGCATAGCACACAGATAGGCAACAGAACATAAAGCGCAAACATCGCAAGCTGTATAATCCAGCCAACCCACGCTTCATCCTTACGAATCAGGTAGCGGAACATTGGAGGGGGAAGGAGGACGTACTGCTGATTATTCGTATCTCCGCCCTGTTGGTCGCCTTGAAATCCAGCAAGAATATGCTGCTGAAGAAGTAGATGCAGATGAAGCCCAATAATCACGAGCGGCGACAAGACATAGAAAGCCCGAAAAGATATAGCGGCGGATTCCAGTTCCGGGATCCTCGCCAGAGACATATCAATAGGCTCGCCCAGCAGGACTGCACGGTCGCTCACCGAGGTAGCTTCAACTCCGATATATACGCACACGTAGATGAAGGTAATACTTAGCAGAGATCTATACTTCTCGGCACCTTCAATGCTCCTCTCGATATAGGTTGCGTTTGGCATAGGCGCTGACTCCGATCACTTTAGTTCGTCGGCATCATCCCAGGCGCGAGATCCACAAATAGTAAAGCATCAACACTTTCAGGAAGTCCGACCAGACTCTCTAGTTGGCCAGAGTGTACGGTCAGCCGACGCAGTTTTTTCAGTTCTTTCAGTGGCGTAAGTGACCGGATCGAAGTGCTGCTAATATCTAGGTCGGCCAAGGAAGCGGGTAGCTCGGGGAGTTCCGAGATCGAAGTCTCACTTATGTTTAATCGTTGCAGTTGAGGCGGAAGTGCCCCCAACCATCGGACACGTCGCGACCCTGCAATGTCCAAGGTGCGCAGCCTCCTCGGCAGATCGGATATAGAACTAAACGGGCAGAACCGGTAGCGTAGGTCGTACAGGCTTGGCGGGAGCGCCCGAATAGGGATTGCCGTCCAACTTATGTCAAGGCTTTCTAACCATACCTGACTCGGTAACTCCGACAAATCCTTCAGACGTGTGGCGTGGATGTCGAGATGCTTCAGGCCAGCCGGGAGATCATTGAGTTCGTAACCACCAGGCCATCGAAGCTCTTGCAAGCTAGAAGGCAGAGAGGAAAGCCAACTTCCATCATTCATCTCATTCGTCAAATAGAGCCGTCGCAAGGTCGTCGGAGCTCTCTTCAAACTATACGCTGGTGTTCGCAGTTCCCGCAACAAGGGGGGCAGTCGATCGGAGCTCCCGACATATGACCCTTCAAGGCGATTGAGGAAATGCAAGGCCTCCACAGAAGGGCGCTTCTGCAGCCTATCTACTGTTAGGTCCAACAGGAAGGGTGGAAGTTCCACCTCCATTACCGGGTTCCCTATAAGCACCAAGCTCTGCAGAGAATCCGGGAGGTTATCCAAACTTCTGATTTGCGTGCCCTCAAGCCTTAGCTCGGTAACTCCCAGTGGAAGATCAATCAGTTCCGAGAAGGTCGCGCCAGAGATCGATAGGAACCGCAGAGAAGCCGGCATGCCAACCGATGACTGTAGATTGGGCACTCTATCCAAATGGAGTTCAAGAATACTTGAACTCTTCAAGCCCTCCAAGGTTCGCACATACTCTCCGCCAAGCGCCAGGGATTCCAGGTCCTGCGGGAATCTCCAAGGCTCCTCCACTTGAGTAAAGCGAATATCAAGATCTCGAAGGGAGGGAGGCAAGCTTGCTAGATGACGCAAATTCTTTGCTGCATGGACATCAAGCCTTTCCAGCCCTATGCTCAGGATTGGGATGTCTGTTATAGCAGTAGCACTGGCGTCGAGTTCTTCGAGATTTGGAGGCACCCAGTTAAGGTGCGTCACAAGAGATGGCACCTTGAGGATTCTAAGTTGCCCAAGATAATCTGGTAAATCCTGCGGAAGTCCCCACTGCTTAAATTCGCTGTCGCGAGCACAGGAATACAGGACCAAAGCAGCGCAAAGAAGGGGGGTAAAACAGGTGAGAGTTAAGGCTCTACTCTCAAGAGTGGATTTGGGTTTTTCGACCAAGCAACAACCTCCTGCACAAGAGTCAGTTGCACAGAGACTTCAAGGATACTGACTGCATATGTGCCGACTTCACAAATCGGATGTGGTGAGTTGTTTCATTAAAGGGAGCGATTCGCGTCTTTTCGAGAAACGCCCATTCATGAGGACCTGGAATGACTGTTATGTGCTGCGCAGCTCCAGGTAGTGGTATTGTCCATAGCACCTTATCAATATTAGGGTCTATCTTACTTAGATACCAACGTGGCTGTCCTTTTTTGTTCGTGCGAGAGAGGAGAAAGAGCGCATTGTCCCATGCCCATAAACCAGTGGGCATGGTAGCTTGATCAACTACCTTCATTGTGCGCGAGAACTGTTCCAGCGTTTGAAAGCTAGGTAACATTGGAGCGTCTTGCCCGAGTAGGTGCTGCGGGAACGCCTCCATATATTGAAGCTCTTTGTCATGCGGATTAAGCATCCATAGTCCCATCCCTCTGTCAAGGCGTACTATATAAGCTGTTCGCCCGATGCTCGCGATGAGCGGGAGCCCGACATTCATTGCGACCCGCATATCATCCGGAAACAGACGCTCGTTATATATTGAAAATGAGCCAGGGTCTTCCAAGTCGAACTCGATGAAACCGTTCCTCCAGTTGTGGAAACTTATCTCAATATCCAATTCATTATAGAGATCCGCGTACCCTATAACTCTGCGGCCGTCGCTCGTTAATGTCCAATCGAGCAGCAACGCCAAGCGGTACGGAAAATTCGTCAACCTGTCCAAGGCAAAATCAACCTCGCGTCGAGGCATCATAGAGCTATCGAGGTAGAGCAACTTACGGCTGTTCAGCTCGACAACGATAGGCGACCTTCCATTCCCAGCATTTTGAGATCTGATACGCACAACCGACCCTGCTATATAGTCACCAATAGCAGCTCGAACGTCCATGGCAACACCCTTCTTCGAAACCTCAAGCAGCTTACGGTCAAGTACATCGACAACAAGCAGCCGATCGCCATTCCATACTCCACTGGTGACCCACAAAGGGAAACCAACAGCGGCCTCGTAACGGCACGGCCCGACCACGCTTCGGAGATCAGGCTGCTGCCCAGGTGGGACAAAGGGGATCTCGCAAGAAATGCCAAAAGTAAGACTGAACAAAAGTAGGCCAAGGGAACAGTGCTTCATCTTTTAGCCAACCATCTAAACTATGCCACCGTTGCTCTATCTGGGAGCGAAGTCGCCGCGGTTCGGATATCAGCCTATTTTGGCTTATAGGTAGTGTATATATCGCTGACATGGTAAGTCAAGGGGGTGCCCAAAGGTGTTCTTCGGTGGACACTCGACAGCGTCCCGCGACCCGTACCCAGCCGCCCCCCCGCTGGCACACGCACGGTGACTCCCTCTTTTGTCTTCGAGATCAAAACAAACAGGCAGGATGAACAAGCACGCTTCTCCGCTAAAATATGCTCGTTTCTCAGGAGGGAGTTGAGCCATGCGGAGAGCATCCAAAGTGGCAGTCCTCATCGCGCTCGCTCTGGCCGGCTGCGGGCAGACCAGCAAGAACCCCAGCGGGCTCTACGTCATCACCCAGGGCGGCCGCGCCGGCTATATCAACGCCAAGGGCGAGGTCGTCATCCCGCCGCAGTTCGACAAGGCCTATGGCTTTACCGAGGGGCTCGCCGTGGTCCAGCTCGGCGGCCGGCACGGCTACGTCGATGAGAAGGGCAAGTACGTCGTCAACCCTCGGTACGACGACGCCTTCAGCTTCTACGAAGGCCTGGCGGCGGTGCGCGCCGGCAATCTCGTGGGCTACATCGACAAGAAAGGCGAAGCCGCCATCGAGCCCCAGTTCGAGCAGGCCGGCGACTTCTCCCACGGCCTCGCCCGGGTCGTCCTGGGCGGCCGCACCGGCTACGTCGGCAAGGACGGCAAGATCGTCATCAACCCCCAGTTCGAAGAGGCCCGCAAGTTCTCCGAAGGGCGCGCGGCGGTGCGGGTCGGAGACCGCTGGGGCTTCCTCGATGAGGAGGGCAAGATCGTCATCAATCCGGCGTTCGAGGAGGTCTACGACTTTGCCGAGGGGCTGGCCCTGGTGAAGAGCGGCGGCAAGTACGGATTCATCGACAAGGATGGCAAGACGGCGATCGAGCCGCAGTTCGACGGCGGGTACAGCTTCTCGGACGGGCTGGCTCCCATCGGGATCGGCAACCGCGGCGGCTACGTCGGCAAGGACGGGAAGATCGCCATCAATCCCCAGTTCGACTCGGTGGCGCCCTTCGCCGAGGGGCTGGCCCGGGTCCAGGTCGGCGACCTCTGGGGCTACATCGACAAGGACGGCAAGACCGTCATCAACCCCCAGTTCGAGGAGGCCTTCGACTTCAACGGCGACCTCGCGGAGGTCACCCTGGGAGGAGCCCGCGGCTACATCGGCCGTGACGGCAAGTTCGTCTGGAACCCGACGAGCTGAACCCGCGGGTCGCGACGCGGAAATCCCGGGTCTTCCCCTCCGACCCGCGGGTTTTCCCTTCCGACCCGCCGGTCTTGCGGTCCGACCCGCCGGTTTCCCGTTCCGACCCTCGGGTTTTCCCTCCCGACCCGCGGGTTCTGCGCCCCAACCCGCGACCGGCCGGGTGGGATACGATCCGCCCGTGCCTGACGAACGCCCCCTGCTCATGATCCCCGGTCCCGTGGAAGTTTCGCCGGCCGTGCTGGCGGCGGCTTCCGGTCCTCCCCCCGGCCACGTCTCCCCGCGCCTGATCGAAGCCTTCGGTTCGTCGCTCGCGCGGATGCGCCAGGTCTGGCAGGCCGGCCCGGCGAGCCAGCCGTTCGTCCTCGCCGGCAGCGGCACCCTCGCCATGGAGGTGGCGGCGGGCAACCTGATCGAGCCGGGCGACCGCGCCCTCGTGGTGAACAGCGGCTACTTCTCCGACCGCATGGTGGAGATCCTGCGGCGGCAGGGAGCGGAGGTGGTCCAGGTCGCGGCGCCGGTCGGCGACGCGCCGTCCGCCGAAGAGGTGCGGGAGGTCCTATCCGGGAGCCCGTTCAAGGCGCTGTTCGCCACCCACGTGGACACTTCGACCGGCGTCCACGTCGATCCCGAGCCCCTCTGCCGCCTGGCGCGGGAGGCGGGCGTCCTCGCGGTCTTCGATGGCGTCTGCGCCGCGGCCGGTGAGCGCTTCGAAATGGCCGCCTGGGGCGCGGACCTCTACTTCACCGCTTCGCAGAAGGCCCTGGGCCTGCCGCCGGGGCTCGCGCTGATGGTGGCGAGCGAGCGGGCGCTTGCGGTCCGCGCGGCTCGCAAGTCCCCTTCGCCCGCGCTGTACCTCGACTGGGATTCGTGGCTGCCGGTCCATCGCGCCTATGAAGAGCGCAAGGCGAGCTACTTCGCGACCCCGGCCACGTCGCTGGTCCTGGCCCTGGAGGCCGGCCTCGGCGAGATCCTCCAGAATGGAATCGAAGCGCGGATCGACGCCCATGCCAGGGCCGCCGCCCACCTGCGAGCCGCCTGGAGAGCCCTGGGCCTGCGCTCCGTGCCCCGGGAAGCCGTGACCGCCAACACGCTCTCGGTCCTCCTCTTCCCGGAGGGCATCGACGGCGGTCTGCTCCCGAAGATCGCCGCCCGGGGAGTCGTCGTGGCCGGCGGCCTCCATCCCGCCGTGAAGGCCACCTCCTTCCGCATCGGCCACATGGGCTACACCGTGACCCGTCCGGACTATCTGCGGCGCACGGTGGAGGCGGTGGGAGGCGCGCTGCGGGAGCTCGGGGCGGAGGTGGATCTCGACGCCGCACTGGTGGCACTGCCATGAAGCTCCTCAAAGGCCTCGCTTACGCCGTCCTCCTCCTCGGAGCCCTCGCCGCGTTCGGCTGGTACTTCCTGTCTCAACTGGGCTCGCGGCCGGCCGACGAGCTGGCCGGTGTGATGCTGGCTCCGCCTCCCGGCTTTGCGGTCGTGGAGCGCGGCGAGCTGGCACCGGCCGCCGCGGCGGCCGAGCTCGAGGCCCAGGTCCAGCGCGGCGGCAAGGTGGGCCTTCGCTTCCAGCGCGGAGGCTCGGAGGTCTACTGGCTCGCCGATCCCGCAGGGGACTTCCTCGAAGAGCGCTCGGCCGGCCCCGGCGGCACCCGGCTTCAGACAATCTGGAAAGGAAGAATCCGCGAGCGCCTGAGCTGGGCCCGCATCCATGGCGACTTCACCGCCCCGGGCCTGCCGCCGCCGGAGCGCAAGAACCTCTACCACTAGCCAAAGGAAGCCCATGATCGACACCAAGGGATACGCTGCCTACTCCGCCACCACCCCTCTCGCTCCCTACGGCTTCGAGCGCCGCGATCCGGGCCCGAAGGACGTCCAGATCGAGATCCTCTACTGTGGCGTCTGCCACTCCGACCTGCACACCGTCCGCAGCGAGTGGGGAGGGACTGTCTATCCGCTCGTACCGGGTCACGAAATCGTCGGCCGGGTGGTCAAGGTCGGCGGGGAGGTCTCCCGGTTCAAGGAGGGCGATCTCGCCGCGGTCGGCTGCCTGGTGGACTCCTGCCGGCATTGCACGAGCTGCGGCGAGGACCTCGAGCAATATTGCGAGAACGGCTCCACGGGCACCTACGGAGGCGTCGAGAAGGAGACCGGCCGTCCCACCCGTGGCGGCTACTCGGAGAGGATCGTCGTCGACGAGCACTTCGTCCTGCGCCTCTCCGGCAAGCTGGATCCGGCCGCCGCCGCCCCCCTGCTCTGCGCGGGCATCACGACCTGGTCGCCCCTCCGTCACTGGAAGGTCGAGCGGGGTCAGAAGGTCGGCGTGGTGGGCCTCGGCGGACTGGGGCACATGGGGGTCAAGCTCGCTCACGCCCTGGGCGCACACGTGGTGCTGTTCACCACCTCGCCGGGCAAGGCGGAGGACGCGCGCCGTCTCGGAGCCGACGAGGTCGTGATCTCCAGAAACCCCGGGGAGATGGCCAGGCACGCGGGCAGCTTCCATTTCATCCTCAACACCGTGGCCGCGCCGCACAACCTCGATGCCTTTCTCGTGCTCCTCCGGCGGGACGGCGCGATGGTCCTGGTCGGCGCGCCGGGCGAGCCCCACCCGTCGCCCACCGTCTTCAACCTGATCATGGGCCGGCGCTCGCTCGCCGGCTCGCTGATCGGCGGCATCGCGGAGACCCAGGAGATGCTCGACTTCTGCGCCGAGCACGGCATCGCCTCCGACATCGAGCTCATCCCCATCCAGCGGATCAACGAGGCCTACGAGCGCATGCTCAAAAGTGACGTGAAGTACCGCTTCGTCATCGACATGGCCTCGCTCCGGGGAGATGCCGCCGCGTAGTCAGGGCCGGAACACCTGCTCGAAGACCCGCTCAGCGACCTCTCCGGCCGCCTTCTCGGGCGACGAGAGCGTGTTCGTCGGCCGGCCCGTGCCATCCCCGACGAAGAGGATCTCGCCCGAGGGGCGGACCAGGCGCAGGGTGAGCTTGACCTCGGATCTCTTCCGGGTTGCCATGCCGGGTGACGCATGGGGCGCCGACAGCTCCAGCAGCGCGTCGGCCCCGAACCAGCCCACCTACTGACCTTTCGATCCGGTCGGACAAGCTCCGACTCGCGTAGGAGTCCTTCCTACCGCGGTAGGAGACACTCCGACGCGAGTAGGATTAGATCCGACTCAAGTAGGATGCATTCCGACGCCAGTAGGATTAGATCCGACTCAAGTAGGATGCACTCCGACGCCAGTAGGATTAGATCCGACTTAAGTAGGAAGCATTCCGACGCCAGTAGGATTAGATCCGACTTAAGTAGGATGCACTCCGACGCGAGTAGGGTTAGGTCCGACTCAAATCGGCGAGAGGATGAAAGCCGGCGGCGAGACGCGTTTCCCAGGATTTGTGTGACGGATGCCGGCGAGACGCCGGCGCTCCCAGGGGTGAAAAGCCCCCTCCCTTTCCCTCTCCTCCGGCGCATAGACCGGCGGCGGCAGCTTCGGCTCCTCGTCCAGGTAGCTGCGTCAGTCCAGCGCCCTTTCTGGCACGAGGAGTGCAAATCGGCCCCTTCGCAGGCTTCCGTCGTTGCCATAAACGTCGATGAATAAAGAAACATTCTGAATTGGCAAAGATCAGGAGGGACGTCTCCATGCCCAGGCTCCTCGCGGTCTCCGTCGTCGTCTTCGGTCTCCTCGTCTCCAGCCAGGCCCGGGCGGCGTCGCCGGCCTCGGGCACAGTGTCGCAGGCCAATCCGGTGGTGAGCTGGACGGGCGGTCCGCTCGTGCCCACCGCGGCAGGATGCGCGGGTCCCGAAGATCCGGGGTGCGATCACTTCCAGCTCACGATCGTGCCTCCGCCCGGCGGCTTCACGGTCAAGATCACGCTGACGCCGCTCGACGACTGGGACCTGAGCGTGTACGACCCGAGCGGCTCGGGTGAGGGAACGTCGGGCAACCCGCCGGGGATCGCGGAGATCGTGGTGCTCGCCAACCCCGTGGCGGGCGTCCACACGGTGAGCGGCGCGCCGTTCGCGGTCGGAGCGCCCTACAGCGCCACCGCGGTGCTGGAGCTCGGCGCCGCGCCGCCTCCTCCGCCGCCGCCCGGTACCCAGGCCGTGAAGATGTTCCAGTACGAGCCGCCGGCGGGGATCGGCGCGAGCGCGGGCGAGCCTTCGATCGGCGTCGGCCGCCTGGGAGCGGAGCACGTGCCGAACGCGGCCATGTACATCGCCGGCCTCGAGGTGCTGCGGGTGACGCGCGACGAATGCCTGTCGAGCAGCCGCCAGGAGACCGACCTCTGGGTGGACAAGACCGCTCCGAACAACGGCCTGGCCACCCTCGACCCGATCCTGTTCACCGACTTCCGCACCGGCCGGACCTTCGCCTCGCAGCTCGGTCCGAAGTGCAGCCTCATGTCGCTCTCGGACGACGACGGCGAGACTTGGCTCCCGAGCCAGGGGTGCGGCATCAACGCGGGCGTGGATCACCAGTCGGTCGGCGGCGGACCGTTCCCGGCGAGCGATCCGATCGGCGGCATCGGCTATCCCGACGCCACCTACTACTGCTCGCAGGACGCGGCCATCGCCCAGTGCGCCCTGAGCCGCGACGGCGGCCTCACCTTCGGCCCGGCGGTCCCGATCTACAACGTGACCCAGTGCGGCGGCCTGCATGGTCACGTGAAGGTCGGGCCGGACGGCGCGGCCTACGTCCCCAACAAGAACTGCCAGGGGGTCCAGGGCGTGGCCGTCTCCACCGACTCAGGGGTAACCTGGACCGTGCGCACCGTGCCGGGCAGCGCCGCGGGCGAGACCGATCCGCACATGGACATCGGGCCGGACAACAAGGCCTACTTCGCCTACGCGGCCGGCTCCACCTACGTCGCGGTCTCCACGAACCACGGCCAGACCTGGAGCGCGCCGATCAACCTCGGGGCGGCGTTCGGCATCGCCAACAGCGTCTTCCCCGAGGTGGTCGCCGGGGACGCGGGGCGCGCCGCCGTGGCCTTTCTCGGCACCACGGGCACCGGCCCGGTCTACGGCACGGACACCACGCTGGACGTGGAGTGGCATCTGTACGTGGCCACGACCTACGACGGCGGAACGACCTGGACGACCGCCGATGCCACGCCGGACGATCCGGTGCAGCGCGGCGCGGTCTGCACCCAGGGCACGACCTGCGCGACCGGCCGCAACCTCCTGGACTTCAACGACATCGCGATCGACGACGAGGGGCGCGTCCTGGTCGCCTACGCGGACGGCTGCATCGGCGCCTGCTCGGGCGGCGGCCCGCAGAGCGGCACGGACGTGGCGCGCATCTCGGGCCAGGCGGGAGGCCGGCGGCTGATCGCCGCGTTCGACAACCAGCCGCCGGGCAAGGTCGGCGTCCGCGCCACGAGTATCGGCGGGGGTGTGGCGGTCGAGTGGTTCCCGGCCGACGACCTCGGCACCCCGGTCACCGGCTACGTGATCGAGCGCGCCGCGGACGGCGTCAATTTCACGGAGATCGATACGGTCCCGGCCACGACGTTCCGCTACCTCGATCCCACGGCTCCGGGGCCGAGCACCCGCTACCGGGTGCGCGCCGTGAGCGACGCCGGCCAGGGGGGCGTGTGCCCGGCGGTGCCGGTCGGCGATCCGCCGGTCGTGACTCCGGCCGATCCCTGCCAGGCGCCGGGCGTCCAGATCACGACCGATCCGGCCGGGGACCAGACGGGCGCACCGGGCAACGGCGGTCTGGACCTCAAGGCGGCATTCCTCGCCGAGCCCTGGGACCCGGCGGAGCCCGCGGACGACGACCTCGAATTCCGCATCCAGACCCATCAGAGCCTGGACCCGCTGCCGCCACCCAACGGCTTCTGGTACGTGTACTTCACCTACCGCGGCGTCAACTACTACGTGGCCATGACGACCGGCGACACGCCGGTGCCGTCTTACGAGTACGGCCGGGTGGACCTCGACCCGGTGACCGGGATCAACAACCAGACCGAGCTCGGGACGATCGCGGACGGCAGCGTGAGCGGCGACACGATCACGATCCGGCTCTCCCGCGGCCTGCTGACCGAGCCGGTAACGATCGGGGGCCCGGCGCAGCCGGCGCCGGTCGAGGGGGACCTGTTCACGAACGCCCGCGGCGAGACGCGCCTCCTGATCGGCGGCGGCGGTACGGGCCTGATCACGGTGATCGACGACTCGACGCCGAGCGAGTACGAGGTCCGCACCAACGCGGCCTGCGCGCCGAACGCCGCGCCCACGGCAAGGCTCTCGGCCACGCCGCAATCCGGCTACGCGCCGCTCCACGTCGATTTCAGCGGCTCGGCCTCGACGGATCCCGACGCAGGGGACACGATCGCCGAGTACACGTTCGACTTCGGCGACGGGACTGCGCCGGTCACGCAGGCCTCGCCCGCGGCCAGCCATACCTACACGGCTCCCGGCTTCTACCAGGCCACGCTGATGGTGAAGGACTCGCGCGGCAAGTCGAGCGCCAACGCCGCCGGAGTGGTCATCCAGGCGATGCCCCCGGGCGACTACTACACGGTGAGCCCATGCCGGCTGCTCGACACGCGCAACGGCGGCGGGGCGGTTCAGTCCGGCACGGACAAGGTGCTCGACGTGGATGCCGTGACTCCGTGCGGCGTCTCGCCGCTGGCCACGGCGGTGGCGATCAACATCACGGTCACCCAGCCCGGCGGACAGGGATACCTGACGGTCTATCCGGGCAACCTGTCCCAGCCGCCAGGGACGAGCACGCTCAACTTCATCAGTGGGTCGACCCGCGCCAACAACGCTCTCGTGGCGCTGTCCGGCGACGGCAAGATCAAGCTCCGGCCCATCCTGGCGGGCGGCGGCTCGACCCACGTGATCGTGGACGTGGTGGGGTTCTTTATCGCGGAGGAGTAAGAAACGATGGTGCCCAGGACCGGAATCGAACCAGTGACACCGTGATTTTCAGTCACGTGCTCTACCAACTGAGCTACCTGGGCACACGGGGAGGTCGTCCCCGGGGGAGGGAGTTTTTAGCAGGGATCGGCGCCCGGAGTCAAGCCCGGGCCAGGCCCTCCCCCTTCTCCACGAGGGAACGGATCTTCCCTTCTTCCTCTTCCATCTCCACCAGGCGGTGGCCGGCGCGCTCGCACCAGACCGGCATGTCCTCCAGGATGCCGGGGTCGTCCCCCACCACTTCCAGGCGGTCGCCGGGCTGGAGCTTCCTCATCTCCCGGGCGGCGAGGAGGATGGGCAGCGGACAAAAAAGGCCGGTCACGTCGAGATGATGGCCCGGACGCTGGCGCGACAAAGAAGATCCCCCTACAATAAGACGGAAATGCGACAGGGATTGTACCTCGCCCTCCTCCCGGCAGCCCTCGGACTGCTTCCGTTCCTGGCGGCCTCGCCGGCCCTCGCCTGGACGCCGCGCACCCAGAGCTCCATCGCCCGCGAGGCCGCGCGGCTCGCCCCGCCCGACCTCGCCCGGCAGATCGAGAAGCACAAGGAGGCGTTCCAGGCCGGCGTCCAGGCCCCGTTCCAGGATGCGGACGCCGACCGCCACCGCAAGGACTCCGACGGCTCGGGCACGCTCGACCAGGCCCTCTACGCCGAGGTGGATGGCGCCATTTCCGCCATCCGCCTCCACCGGCCGTTCGAGGAGGTCGTGCTGCGGCTCGGCAAGGTCGCGCACTACGTGGCCGACGCGAACAACCCGCTCGCCGTCTCCGGGTCCGACCCGGAGGAGGCCCGGTACTTCGTCGACTACCTGCGCTACGCCGAGAAGGCCGAGCCCCGTTTCCCCCTGGTCTTCTACGGCGTCCCGCCCTCCCTGGAGCGGCAGAAGAACGTCAAATCTCTCCTGGCCGAGACCTTCCGCCGCGGGCGCGCGGTCTATCCCATGGTGGGCCGCGAGTACCGCAAGATCGGCTTCGCGTCGGGCATCGGCCGCTTCGACGACCGGTCCACCGCCTTCGGCGTCGCCTCCGTGGCCTTCAGCCATGCCGTGACGGACGTCACCCTGGTGCTGCGCTATATTTGGATCGCGGCAGGGGGCGCCGACAACCGCGCCTCCGTGGTCAACGGGGGTACGCGCCTCCTGGTCCTGCCGCGGGCCGACCGCGGCCGCTGAACGGTGATTCCACCCAGACCGAGGAGAGCTGCATGCTGCAGGCGCGCCGCGCCCTGGTTTCCGTGTATGACAAGCGGGGTCTGGAGGACCTCGCCCGCGGGCTCGCCCGGCTGGGCGTCGAGATCGTGTCCACCGGCGGCACGCTCAAGTACCTCCAGGAGAAGAGCATCCCCGTCACCGCCGTGGCCGACGTCACCGGCTTTCCGGAGATCCTCGACGGCCGGGTCAAGACGCTCCACCCGCGCATCCACGGCGGCATCCTGGCCGACCGGTCGGTGGACGGCCACCTGGACCAGATCCGGGAGCACGGCATCGAGCGCATCGACCTGGTGGTCGTGAACCTCTACCCCTTCCGCGAGACCCTGGCCGCGGGCGCCTCGTTCGCGCAGACGGTCGAGATGATCGACATCGGCGGTCCCGCCATGGTCCGGGCCGCGGCCAAGAACTTCGGCGGCGTGGGCGTGGTGGTCGATCCCGGGGATTACGCCGAGGTGCTCTCCGCCCTGGAGAAGGGCGGCGGCATCCTCCCCGAGGAGCTGCGGCGCCGGCTCGCGGCCAAGGCGTTCGGCCATACCCGGAGCTATGACTCCGCCGTGGCCAGCTTCCTTGGCGGCCAGAGCCGGGTATCCCTGGAACTCGACCGGACCATGGAGCTGCGCTACGGCGAGAACCCCCACCAGGGTGGCGCGGTCTATGCCACGGCCGGAGGCCCCGGCGTGCTGGGCGGGTTTCGGCAGCTCCAGGGCAAGGAGCTCTCCTGGAACAACCTCCTGGACGCGGACGCCGCCCGCAAGATCGTGGCTCTGTTCGAGGAGCCCGCGGTAGTCATCGTGAAGCACAACAACCCGTGCGGGGTCGGCCGGGGGACGAATCTCGCGGAGGCCTACCAGCGCGCTCTCGCCACCGATCCGGTCTCGGCGTTCGGCTCGATCGTGGCCCTGAACCGGCCGGCGGACGGCGCCCTGGCCGAGGCCATGGCCGAGCTTTTCGTCGAGGTCCTGCTCGCTCCCGGGTTCGACGAGGCAGCCCGGGAGCGCTTCGGCGCGAAGAAGAACCTGCGCATCCTCGAATGCCCGCTGTATCGGCCCTCCCCGGCGGACGTCGAGCTGCGGCCGATCGATGGCGGGTTCCTCGCCCAACCTCCCGACGCTCAGCCCGACGATCCCTCCGGCTGGACCTGCCCCTCGCGGCGGCAGCCCACGCCGGAGGAGCGCCGCGCCCTCGACCTCGCCTGGAAGGTTTGCCGCTATGTGAAGTCGAACGCGATCGTGGTGGCGAACGGCGATCAGACGGTGGGCATCGGCGCCGGCCAGATGAGCCGGGTCGACTCCTGCCGCCTCGCCACCGAGAAGGCGCAGCTCCCCGTCCGGGGCACGGTCGCGGCGTCGGATGCCTTCTTCCCGTTCCGGGATGGATTGGACGTGCTCGCGAAGGCGGGGATCACGGCGGTGATCCAGCCCGGCGGCAGCAAGAAGGACGACGAGATCATCGCCGCGGCGGACGAGCAGGGGGTGGCGATGCTGCTCACGGGGGTTCGGCACTTCCGGCATTGACCGGAACACGGACGAGCACGGACGGACACGGACAGTCACGGACATCGGACCGGGTCCGTGTTCGTCCGTGCAGGTCCGTGTTCGTCCGTGTTCCGCTGGGTGGAAGCTTTCCTCCCCGGCCCCTGTTTTGCTTGTCCGTGGGAGGGCTGCACGTGGAGGAACCGACGATGCGCAAGAGCATCTTGTTTGTTTGCCTGAGCTTGACCGCAGTATTCACGGCTTTTGGGGCCTACGGTGCCGAGAAGGCTGACTACCCCTGGACGCTGCTTTCGGGCGTCCGGCAGAGCTTGGTCGAGGCCGGGCCTACCGAGGCCAGCTTCACCCAGACCTACATCCCCGCCGGATTTTCCTCCGGCGAGAAGGAGACCGGGCGCATGTTTCTGGCGCTGCCGGACTGTCTGCGCTGGGACTACAAGGACCCGTATCCGAAGAGCTTCCTGCTCTGCGGCGGCGTGGCCCACTCGTGGAACCCGGAGGACAAGACCGGCCGGCGCTACCGGATCGACCGGCGCAACGAGCCCGGCCTGGATCTCCTGCTGCTCGGGCTGGACGATCTCAAGACCCGCTACACGGCGACGGTCAGGTCGGTCGAGAGCGGGCGCATCGAGGTCAACCTCACTCCCAAGGAGAAGCTGGCCGAGCTGGCCGACGCGGCGCTGACCGTCGATCCGGCAAAGCAGCGGCTGGTCGCCATCTCCTACCATGACCGGGAGGGGAACCTCACCCGGTTCGAGATCAAGGACTACCGGGATCTTCCGCGGCGCGGGCAGTTCTCCCCACCGCAGGGCATCCGCTGGGAAGAGCAGTAGACGACGCTATAATCACCCCGCGATGGCCACTAACGAGAACTCGTTCGACGTCGTCTCCAACGTGGACCTCCAGGAGGTCCGCAACGCCGTGAACCAGGCCGAGAAGGAGATCGTGAACCGTTACGATCTCAAAAAGGCCGCGGTCTCCCTCCGCCTGGAAGGGGAGGAGATCGCCCTGGAGGCGGCGGACGAGTATTCGCTCAACCAGGCGCTGGAGGTGCTGAAGACCAAGATGGTGCGGCGCGAGGTGCAGCTCAAGTCGCTGCGCTACGGCAAGGTCGAGCCGGCCAGCGGCGGCCGCGCGCGCCAGAAGATCACCCTGCAACAGGGCATCCCCACGGAGACCGCCAAGAAGCTCGTGGCCGAGATCAAGCAGCGCAAGCTCAAGGTCCAGGCGGCCATCCAGGGGGACACCGTCCGCGTCTCGGGCAAGAACCGCGACGACCTCCAGACGGTCATCGCGGTCTTGAAGGCCCTTGACCTGGACGTCCCACTCACGTTCACCAACTACCGCTCGGTGTGAGAATCCCGTTGAGAAGCACTCCGCTCCGCCGGCTCCTGCTGGCACCGCTGCCTCTCTGGCTGATGCTGTGCCTGGCCGCTCCGTCCTTCGCCGCCCGCTACGAGCAGGGGCAGCGCGTCCAGGTCACCGGTATCGTGGCCGACCGCACCGGCCGGCCGCTCGAAGGGATCCGCGTCTCCCTGGAGGCCTCGCGCAGCTACTTCAGCCTGCGCCAGCTCCGCCGGACCGCGGCCGACGACGTCCGCCGGGTCAGCGCGGTCACCAACGCCAAGGGCGAGTACACGGTCGAATGGCCCTGGGACAGCTACTTCAACCACTTCGAGCTGGTCTCCGGCGTGCCGGTGCGCAAGGGCCGGGAGGACCGGCTGGAGGAGCTGGCGCGGGAGGACGTCACGAAGCGGCTCCTGACCGGCAGCCCCGTGGTAGTGTCCCCGGTCGTCGAGAACACGAAGTTCCTGGACTCGCTGCGCCAGTTCCTTGCCATGGTGCGCAGCACCGACGAGCAGAGGACGTACGAGGAGATGGGCAGGCCGGACAAGGTGCAGCGGCTGGAGTACCCCGACCACGTCGAGGACTCCTGGTGGTACTTCGAGAGCGGCCGCGTCTACCGCTTCTGGGATGGGCGCCTGGAGCAGGTCGTCCCCTTCACTCCCGTGCCTGCCGTGCCTGGGGCCTGAGATCCGTGCAGAACCCTCCGATCCTCGACTCGAAGCCGGACACCCCGGACGATACCAAGGCGGCGCGCTCCGCGCTGGCCGGCCGCTTCGTGGACCTGGTCGCCGACAAGCTGCTCGCGACCGAGGCTCTCTTCCGCCAGCACTTGGACTCGGACGTCCCGTTCATCCACAACGCCGGCGACTACATTGCCAACGGCGGCGGCAAGCGGGTGCGTCCTGCCCTGCTGCTGCTCGCGGCGCGGCTCCTCGGCCATGACGGCGACGAGGAGGTCACGTACGGCGCGGTGGTGGAGTTCATCCATACGGCCACGCTGATCCACGACGACATCATCGACCATGCCGGTCTGCGCCGCGGCCAGCCGACGCTCAACAACCTGTGGGGCAACAACCTCACGGTGCTCCTGGGCGACTGGATCTACACCAAGGCCATGCAGATGGCCCTGAGCCACGGGCAGATCGAGGTCATCCAGCGCCTGTGCGACGCCACCCTCAAGATGACCGAGGGGGAGCTTCTCGCGTTCCAGCGCCTGGGAGCGATCGATCTCACGGTGGACGAGTACTTCGAGATCATCGACCGCAAGACCGCGCACCTCTTCGCCGCGGCCTGCTCGATCCCGAGCCTGATCCCGCCGCAGCGCCCCGAGGCCGGCCAGGTGCTCGCCCGCTATGGCCGAGCCCTTGGCATCTGCTTCCAGCTCGTGGACGACCTGCTGGACTTCACGGCGCGGGAGAGCGAGCTCGGCAAGCCGGTGCTGTCGGACCTCAAGGAAGGCAAGCTCACGCTGCCGCTGATCCTCCTGCTGCCGCGGGTGACGGCCGCGGAGCGCAGGCTGGTCGAGATGGTCCTGGAGGACCGCAGCTTCGCCCGGGTCTCGCCGCAGGAGATCCTCGACCTCGTCCGCGTCCAGGGGACGCTGGAGGAGGTCACGGAAATGGCCGAGAGCTACGCCGCCGCGGCCCGGCAGGAGCTAGCGGCCTTTCCGCCCTCGGACGCCCGGGACGCGCTGGAGCTCACGCCAGATTTCGTCCTGCACCGGCGTTCGTAGGTGTAAGATGGTGCCATGAGCCGCGACCTCATCATTCACTTCCGCAACGAAGAGACTCTCAGGAACCTGGAGAGGACGGCCGAGGCGCTCGGAATCCCGATGGACGAGCTGGCTGAGGCGGCTCTGGAGATCGCCGCCTTGAGCTTCGGCGTGGAGGAGCGAGCAAAGCGGATTTCAGAGAACCTGGGAGCCTACGGTCCCGACGATCTCGAGCGCGACATCCGGGAGTTTGCGCGCAGTGAAGTGGCCTATCCCGATCCGCTCCAGGCCCGCCGGGTGGATGCCCGTCTGGTGGACGACCAGGACCCCTACGGCATAGGAACCCTGTTTGCCCGTACCGTGGGACAAGGATGATCCTCGGGACGCAGGAGTCCTGGAGGACAACCTCGAACGCGTCCTGCGGGACATCGTACTGATCGCCCCTCTTCGCCGTCCCCCCAGCATCGGGATGGCCCAGGAGTGGCATCGACAGCTCTACAAGGACGTGCGGCTGCCGGTCCTGTACTATGCAGGAGAGATTCGTGACAGCGATTCAAAATTCCCCGAGCTCTACGGCTACGAAGTAGCCGTCGGCCCGTTTCTGGGAGTCGCGTCCCGGCTCGTACCCGAGCAGCTCGCAAATCTCGAGACGACCCTGCGCCGCGCGGTGGCCGTGCTCGATGCAGCCATCCCGCCCGGCAGCCAGCCAACTCCTGATCAGGTCAGATCCATGGTGAGCCTCTGCGCCAACATCCACGGCGAGTGGGTCCGCATTCATCCTTTCGCCAACGGCAACGGCCGGACCGCCCGCCTCTGGGTGAACTGGTGCGCCCTCCGCTATGGTCTGCCTGCATTCCTCAGGGTGAAGCCTCGTCCAACAGGAAGTCCCTATGCGGTTGCAGCCATGCGCTCGATGAGCGGCGACCATCGCTCCATGACCGCCGTCCTCATGGACATCCTCGACCGTCACCTCAGCGGACAGGGCCGGAGCTAGTAGCTAGCCTTCCTCTTCTCCTTGCGGACGCCCGGGACGCGCTGGAGCTCACGCCAGATTTCGTCCTGCACCGGCGTTCGTAGCGGCGGCGGCTCGATTCCAAAGACTCCTTCGACCTTCGGCACGCCGTCGGCGAGGATGCCGGCGGCTTTCGCCGGGTCGACCTGCAGCACTCTCGCGGCGAGCGGGCGGTCTCCGATCACCAGGACGTAGCGGAAGCGGCGCGGACGGACGTCCATCCAGGAGCGCCGGCCGGTCATGGCCAGGACCGCTCCCGTGGGACGCTCGAGCAACGGATCGGGCGGACGGACGCCGGTGAAGAAGAGCGCTTTCCTCAGACCTTCCTCGGCCGGCATGTTCAGGACCAGGTAGCCGGTGACCTCGCGGCCCCAGTCGAAGAGCGCCATGCGCTGGACGGAGGTGGGCGGCAGGGCCGGCATGCGCGGCGGGGGGATCCGGTTGCCCGCGACCGGCTGCCCCTGGATCAGCTCCGCGAAGCGCGGGCGCGCCGGTCCGACCTCGGGCCTGCCCCAGCGCCCGATGGGTGGCAGCCCCCAGGAGAACGCGGGCTCGCTCGTGAGCCCGCCGCTCGGGCCGAGAGGGATCCAGCCGCGCAGGAGCCCGAAGTGGTGGCGCTCGAAGATCCGCCAATCGCCGTCGGTGCGCACGAGGGTCTTGCCGGCGCCGTCCTGGAGCACCGCCAGGAACCCGCCCGCCCCGCGGTCGCTCCGCAGCTCCGCGATCAGACGGTTGCCGCCGACCTGGAGGAGGTCGCCCACCTCGTAGGCGTCCAGCTTCGCCACCGGCGGCCCGGAGTCCATCGGGATGTACTGGCCGGCGCCGATCCGCTTGCCGTTGAGAGTGAGGACGTACTCGGGATCGGCCAGCGCGAGCAGGCGCGCCCGGCCGGGGACCTCGTCCAGGAAGAAGTCGCGGACGGCGTAGAAGGCGGCGGGGCTGCGGTCGGTGCGCTCCCGCTCCACCCAGATCCACTTCGCGCCTCCCGTGGGCAGGGTCAGCCGCGCCACGATGGCCGAGACCGCCCGGGTGCCGAGGGCCAGCAGCCCCACGGCGAGCACCAGGAGGATCGACATCCGGAGCCAGTAGCGCCGGGAAGGAGGGGGGGGAGTCACGAGGGGGAATCTACCTCACCGGGCTAGTTCGCGTATCCCAGCGCCTTGAGCCGGTCGAGCGTCCCCTTGTCCACGGCCGGCTCGTTCGGCTTGCTCTCGTCGCGGTTCTTCTTGACCCAGGCGAGGAGCCGTTCGCGCAGCCAGGCGGCTTCCAGGTCCCCCTCGCCGGCGAGGTTGACCCGCTCGCCCGGATCCTTCCCCAGATCGAAGAGGTACTCCGGCTCGCGGGTGCGGCCCAGGGCATCCCCCTGGCCCCATTGGGAACCGGTCCGCGGAGCCCAGACCACCTTCCAGCGGCCGTGGAGCGCCGAGTAGATCCCTCCCTTCACACTGGAGGCGGCGGCCATGTGGACGTAGTCGCCGGTCTCTCCGTGCGCAACACGAAGAAGGGGGCGGCCCTGGCTCTCTCCCTTCAAACCCGCCAAGTCCAGCAGGGTCGCATGGAGGTCGAGGCTGTCCGTGCGCTCCTTGACCGCGGCGGGCTTGAGCCGGCCGGGCGCCCAGAGGACGAGGGGGATGCGGAGCTGCTCTTCGAACAGGGTGAAGCCGTGCAGGACGCCACCGTGCTCGAAGTGCTCCTCCCCGTGATCGGCGGTCAGGGCGACCAGGGTCTCGCCGGGCGGCGCCCAGCCCGCGAGCTGCCCGAGAAACCCGGCCAGCTCGGCGTCGTTGTAGGCGAAGGAGCCGGTATAGAGGCCACGCAGGCGCTGCCGGTCGGCCGGGGTGGTCTTGCGCCGCCGCTGCTTGACGTCGGAGAGCGTCTCGGTGCTGCCGTCGATGTCCGACGGAATGCCCGCGATGTAGCGCGAGCGGTACGGGTCGGGCGGGTCGTAGGGATTGTGCGGGTGGATCGTGTGGATATAGAGGAACGCCCGCTCGCCCTTCGGAAGGGAGGCCAGCCACTTCAGCGCGGCGGCGTGGGCGCGGGCGGCGTTGTCGTTGAACGGCGGCTTCTCCGCCGCGCTGTAGCCGTCGATCAGGACCTCGTCGGCCACGTGCTCGAAGCCCCGGTCCGTGCCGTAGGCCGGGCTGACGTAGACGTTGCCCGAGAAGAGGCCGGTGCGATAGCCGGCGGACTTGAACAGCTCGGCCAGGGTGGCGCCGTCCGCGGCATCTAGCTTCCAGCCGCCCCGCGAGACGAAGGTGTGGCCGATGAAGAGCGCCTTCGTCGAGGGGATCGTGTTCGGGGCGACGCTGCGGTGGTTGCGGAACGTCATCCCCTCCCGGGCCAACCGGTCGAAGGTCGGCGAGACCCCCGCAGGCCCGCCCAGGTGGCCCACGAAGTCGGCGCGGAGGGCGTCCATGACGTAGACGATGACCAGCCGTGGCTTGGGGAAGGAAGGTTCCGCCGCGGTCTTCTCTTCAGCCTTGTGCTCCCGCAGCCCCAGCTTCGCCCACCGGGCCGGCGGTCCCTCGCCGCGGGCGCGGAGGCGGATGCGAACCCAGCCGTCGGTCTCCCCCAGAGGGAGCTCGATCGTCTTGTCCCCGAGGAGCCGGTTCCAGAAACTGGGGGTCCAGGAGAAGCGGCGGACCGGGGAGCCGTCCTCGTTCTCGACCGTCAGCTCGAACCGCTGATCGGGGCCGGGATCGTCCGGCGGGACGAAGGTGCCCACCAGCTCGGCGCCTGGCGAGACACGGCGCGCGATGTGGACCAGCGACTCCCCGGCCTGGACGATGTCGGCGCCGCGCCCCGCCACCTTGCCCACGGGCAGGAACGGGCGGATGGCGCCGGCGACGACCGTCACCGGGGGCTCGAAGGTGAGATCGACGTTGATCCGCCCCTCGGGCAGATCGGCGGGAAGGCGGATCTCGGTGGGATCGGCGACCGGGAAGGAGCCGAGGTCGCGGCCGGCCGCCTTTACCCGCACCGTGCCCGGCGCGGCAGGCGGCGCCTCCAGATCGATGGCGAGCGTCCGGGGCCGGCCGGCCAGGTTGACGATCTGAAGGCGGGCGTGCGGGGCCTGGGGCGTGAGCAGCACCTGCTTGCCCTTCTTCGACGACCACCATCCGGTGAGGAAGCGGTTGCCCCCCAGCGCCGGAGGCCGGGCGATCGCGCGCTCCTCGACCAGGGCGTCAGCGGCGTGCTCGCCGTCCATCAGCAGGCGGACGGCGCCGGGCTCGTCTCCGCAGGAGAGAAGAGATGCCGTCAGGAGGAAGAAGGGGAAAAGACGGCGCATCGGGCGCGCAGGATAGCACTGCCCATCATTTGACACTCCCCTGCCATACGGTTTAGATTCGGTCGTGCACCCCTCCGCTGCTCCCGGACCGACAACCTCGGGAATCATTGGCGCCATCCCGGCCCGCTACGCCTCCACCCGGCTGCCCGGCAAGCCGCTCCTGCTCATCGCGGGACGGCCCATGATCGAGCACGTCTACGAGCGGGTCTCGCGGGCCCGCGGGCTCGACCGGATCGTGGTGCTGACCGACGACGAGCGCATCGCCAACGCCGTGGAAGCCTTCGGCGGCGAGTGGGAGATGACCCCGGCCGAGTGCGCGAGCGGCACCGACCGCATCGCCCACGCGGCCCGGCAGTGGAACGCCGCGGCCGTGGTCAACGTCCAGGGGGACGAGCCGCTGATCGATCCGGAGGCGGTGTCGCGGATCGCCGATCACCTGGCCGGCCATCCGGACGATCCGGTCGTCACCCTGGCAGCCGAGGCCGAGCCCGAGGAGATGGGCAATCCCAACGCCGTCAAGGTCGTGCTCGACCTCGCCGGCTATGCCCTCTACTTCAGCCGGTCTCCGCTCCCGTACCCCAGGCAGGAAGGGGGTGCAATCCCGCTCAAGCACCTGGGGATCTACGGCTACCAGCGCGAGGCGCTGCTCCGCCTCGCGTCCCTGCCCCAGACGCCGCTGGAGCGGAGCGAATCGCTGGAGCAGCTCCGCGCCCTGGAGAACGGCCTGCGCATCCGCGTGCTCAAGGCCGGGAGGACCTCCCCCGGGGTGGACACGCGGGAAGACCTGGAACGAGTCGAGCGTTTGCTGGGAAAGGTTTGACGAACCGACCGAACCGATGGTACCGAGGAAACCGGAGGAGAAACCATGGCAACCAAGTACATCTTCGTCACCGGCGGCGTCGTTTCCTCCCTGGGCAAGGGAGTCGCCGCGGCCTCCGTCGGCGCGATCCTGGAAGCGCGGGGCTTCTCCGTCACCCTGCTGAAGTTCGATCCCTACGTGAACGTCGATCCGGGGACCATGTCCCCCTATCAGCACGGCGAGGTCTTCGTGACCGACGACGGCGCCGAGACCGATCTGGATCTGGGTCACTACGAGCGCTTCACCCACATGGTGGCCAGCAAGCGCCACAACTACACCACGGGCAAGATCTACCTGTCGGTGATCGAGAAGGAGCGGCGCGGCGACTACCTCGGCAAGACCGTGCAGGTCGTCCCCCACATCACGGACGAGATCATGGAGGCCCTGCGCAAGGTGGCCGGCGACAACGACGTGGTCATCGTCGAGATCGGCGGCACGGTGGGCGACATCGAGTCGCTCCCCTTCCTCGAAGCCATCCGCCAGTTCCGCCTGGAGATCGGCCGCGGCAACGCGGTCAACATCCACCTGACGCTGGTCCCCTACATCGCCGCCGCCGACGAGCTCAAGACCAAGCCCACCCAGCACTCGGTGCGCGAGCTGCGGGAGATCGGCATCTCGGCCGACATCGTGCTCTGCCGCGTGGACCGGTCGCTGCCCGAGGACATGAAGAAGAAGATCGCGCTCTTCTGCAATGTCGATCCGCGGGCGGTCATCGCGGCCCGGGACGTGCCCACCATCTATGAAGTGCCGCTCATGTTCTGCCGCGAGGGGATGGACGACATCCTCCTCGAGCTGCTGAACCTCCCCCACTACGACCGCGACCTCTCCCCCTGGGAGAGCCTGGTGGCCCGTATCAAGAACCCTCACCATCACGTGCGGGTGGGGATCGTGGGCAAGTACGTGGAGTTCCCCGACGCCTACAAGAGCCTGAACGAGGCGCTGCTCCACGGCGGCATTGCGAACGACGCCAAGGTGGAGCTGGTCTACATCGACGCCGAGGAGCTGGAGGAGGGCCGGAGCTGGCCGCGCGAGCTGTTCGAGGTGGACTCGCTGCTGGTGCCCATCGGCTTCGGCCAGCGCGGCACCGAGGGGAAGATCCGCGCCATCCGCTATGCCCGCGAGCACCGCGTGCCGTTCTTCGGCATCTGCCTGGGCATGCAGTGCATGGTCATCGAGTACGCCAGGAACGTCTGCGGCATCAAGGACGCCACCTCCTCGGAGTTCGACCCGCAGACCGAGCACGCGATCATCTACAAGCTGCGCGACCTGCTCGGCGTCGAGGAGATGGGTGGCACCATGCGCCTGGGCGCCTACCCCTGCAAGCTGCAGGAGGGGACGCTCGCCCGCCGCATCTACAACGGCGCGGCCGAGATCAGCGAGCGCCACCGCCACCGCTACGAGGTGAACCAGAAGTATCTCTCCGCCTTGAAGGAGCACGGGCTGATCATCTCGGGCCTGTCGCCCGACGGCAAGTTCGTCGAGATGGTGGAGCTGGCGGACCATCCCTGGTTCCTCGGCTGCCAGTTCCATCCGGAGTACAAGTCGAAGCCCACGCAGCCGCATCCGCTGTTCGTCTCCTACATCGCGGCGGCCCTGGCGGAGCAGCAGCGGCGCGGCAAGGAGCGCGAGTCCGTGGAGTCCACGGTTCCACCGCCGATGGAAGAGATCCCTTCGGAGATCCCCGCCTGATGGCGGTGCATCCGGTCGAGCTCGCCCCGGGCATTATCGTCGGAGGTATCGTCGGCGGGGAGACCCTCCCTGTGATCGCCGGACCCTGCGTGGTGGAGAGCGAGGAGCGCACCCTGGAGACCGCCCACCTCCTCGCCGCCATGGCCGAGCGCCTGAGGGTGCCGCTGGTATTCAAGTCGTCCTTCGACAAGGCGAACCGCAGCTCGATCGGGACCTTCCGCGGTCCCGGCCTGAAAGAGGGGCTGCGCGTCCTCCGGCTGGTCAAGGAGGAGACCGGGCTCCCCGTGCTGACCGACGTCCACGAGCCGGAGCAGTGCGGGCCGGCGGCCGAGGTCTGCGACGTTCTCCAGATCCCCGCCTTCCTCTGCCGGCAGACCGACCTCGTGGTCGCCGCGGCGCGCACGGGCCGGGCGGTGAACATCAAGAAGGGACAGTTCATGGCCCCGGAGGGCATGCGCCGGATCGTGGACAAGGCCCGCAGCACAGGCAACGACCGGGTGACCGTGACCGAGCGCGGGGTGTCGTTCGGCTATCAGAACCTGGTCGTGGATATGCGCAGCTTCGCCATGATGCAGGACGACGGCCTGGCGGTGATCTACGACGTGACCCACTCGCTCCAGCTTCCCGGAGCGGCCGGGGAGGAGAGCGGCGGCCTGCGCCGCTATGCCGAGCCGCTCGCCCGCGCCGCGGTCGCGGCCGGCGCGGACGGCCTCTTCCTGGAGGTCCACCCCGATCCCGACCGGGCGCTCTCGGACAAAGCCGTCCAGCTCGACCCGGAGCGAGCCGAGGCGCTGCTCAAGTCCCTTCTAGCCTTGAGGAAGACGCTGGTGAGCTCGTGAGATCCCCTGGCGAGGTCGCGCGCGAGGTGCTGGAGACCGAGGCTGCCGCGGTGCGCGGGCTGATCTCCCAGCTCGACGAGCGCTTCGACCGGGCGGTGGAGCTGCTCCGCTCCTGCGCGGGCCGGGTGGTCTGCACGGGCATGGGCAAGAGCGGCATCATCATGAAGAAGATCGTGGCCACGCTCGCCTCGACCGGCACGCCCGCGCTCTTCCTCCATCCGGCCGAGGCGGTGCACGGCGACCTCGGAATGATCGTTCCCGGCGACGTGGTCCTCGCCGCCTCTTACTCAGGCACCACGGAAGAGCTGTTACGGCTCGTTGAGACCCTGAAGCGCCTGGGAGTGCCGCTGGTCGTCATGACCGCCGGCGCGGGCTCGCCGCTCGCCCGGCTCGCGGACATCCACCTGCCGGTCGCGATCGACCGCGAGGCCTGCCCGCTGAACCTCGCGCCGACGGCCTCGACGACCGCCACCCTGGCCATGGGCGACGCGCTGGCCATGGCGCTGCTGGAGGCCCGCGGCTTCACGAGCGAGGATTTTGCTCTCCTCCATCCGGCAGGCCAGCTCGGCAAGCGCCTGCTCAAGGTCGAGCAGCTCATGCACGCGGGCGATGCCCTGCCGCGGGTCCTCGCCTCGACTCCGATGCGCGACGCCATCTACGAGATGTCTCGGAAGGGGCTCGGCATCACGGCCGTGACGGATGACGAGGGCCGGCTCCTGGGCTGCGTCTCGGACGGCGACCTGCGGCGGCAGCTCGAGCACGACGAGGGGCTGCTCCGGAAGACCGCGGGCGAGTGCATGACCCGCAACCCGCGCACGATCCCCGGCCACGAGCTGGCCGCCGCCGCCCTCAAGACCATGGAAGACCACCGCATCACCTCCCTCTTCGTCTGCGGCGCGGACGCGCGGCTCGAAGGGATCGTCCACCTGCATGATCTGTGGGGCCTGGAGCTGTTCTGAGCGTCTCCGAGGAGATCCTGACCGAGCGCGCCCGGGCGCTCCAGTGGCTGCTCCTGGACGTGGACGGCGTGCTCACGGACGGCCGGCTCGTCTATGGCCCCGAAGGGGAGCAGGACAAGGTCTTCCACGTGCGCGACGGGCTGGGCCTGCGTCTGCTCCAGCGCGGCGGGCTCAAGGTCGGGATCATCTCCGGCCGCGAAGCCAGGGCATTGCGGTTGCGGGCGGACGACCTGGGCGTCGACTGGCTGGCCATGGAGCGCTCGGACAAGGGTCCGGCCTTCGCCGAGTTCCTCGCAGCCCAGGGGGTGTCCCCCGACCGGGTCGCGTTCATGGGGGACGACCTGGTGGATCTCCCGATCCTGCTGCGCTGCGGGCTCGCTTTTGCCCCGGCCGACGCGGTGGCGGAGGTGCGCGAGCGGGCGCACCGGGTGCTGAGCGGCAGGGGCGGCCGGGGGGTGGTGCGGGAGCTTTGCGAGCTGCTGCTCCGGGCGCGGGGGAGCTGGGAGGAGCTGACCGCTCCCTACTACGTCGTGGGAGAGCCGGACTGAGCCCGCCTCTCACTCCCCTCGCCCCCCTCGCTCCGGTACCCTCCTCTTCCCGGGTCCGCCGCCGGACCACCCGCCTGCGGTCGTCCCTGTTCCCCGGGCTGGTCCGCCTGCTCTCCCGGATTCTGGGGACCGTGCCCCGCTCCGCCGCGCTCGCGTTCGGCAGGACCCTCGGCCGCCTCGGATGGGCGCTGAGCGCACGGGACCGCCGCCGCTCGCTCGAACACCTGGCGCTGGCGCTCCCCGACCTGTCCGAGGAGGAGCGCCGTCGGATCGCCCGGCAGGCCTTCCTGCACCAGGGGATGAACGCGGCCGAGCTGCTCCACCTCCTGCGACGCGACGCGGAGGAGATTCTGCCTCACCTGGAGATCCAGGGGTGGGAGAACGTCGAGGCCGCGCGGGCGGCAGGCCGGCCGGTCCTGCTCCTCACCGGCCACTGCGGCAACTGGGAGCTGCTCGCGGTGCCCACGCGGGCGCGCGGCTACCCTCTGGCGGCCATCGCGAGGCCGCTGGACGATCCGCAGCTCCAGGAGCTGCTCGTGAGCGTCCGCCAGCACCTGGGATCCATGACGATCGCCCGCGGCTCGCGGGGCGCGGCGCGCCAGATCCTGGGCGTGCTGCGCACCGGCGGCACCATCGCCATGCTGATCGACCAGGACACCAGGGTCGACGGCGTCTGGGTGCCCTTCTTCGGCCGCCCGGCCTTCACCCCGGTGGGTCCTGCCGAGATGGCGCTCAAGCAGGGCATGCGTGTGGTCCCCGCCTTCATCGAGCGCCGCCCGGATGGCGGCCACCTCATGCGCTTCCTTCCGGCCCTCGACCTTCCCGGCGATCCCCGCGAGGCCACCGCCCGCATGACCGCCGAGATCGAGGAGCAAATCCGCCGCCGGCCGGAGCAGTGGGTCTGGTGGCACAAGCGGTGGAGGCGGCAGCAGCCGGCGGGGGTGGCATAAATCCGGACCATGCTATTTTGGTCCCATGGCGACCGAACCGAGGCCCCGCTTCACTCCCGAGGAATACCTGGCCCGGGAGCGCCAGTCTGAATCGAAGAGCGAGTACTTGCACGGCGAGATCTTCGCCATGACCGGGGCAAGCCGGCGGCACAATCGGATCGTACTGAACACCGCGATCTCCCTAGACCTGCAGCTCCGGGGAACAGGATGCGAGGTCTACTCCACGGACATGCGGGTCCGGGTCCCGGAGATGGATCTCTATACCTACCCCGACATTGCGGCCGCCTGCGGCGAGCCTCGGTTCGAGGACGGCGAGCTCGACACGCTGCTCAACCCGGTCCTGATCGTGGAGGTGCTCTCGAAAACCACGGAGAGCTACGACCGGGGAATGAAGTTCTCCTACTACCGGACCCTCCCCTCGCTCTCGGAGTATCTCCTGTTCTCCCAGGAGCGGGTCCACGCCGAGCACTTCGTCCGCGAAGCCAGCGACCGCTGGGTCCTCACCGAGACAGACGATCCCACGAAAACGTTGGAGCTGCCCTCGATCGGCTGCACCCTGGCGCTTTCCGATGTCTATGACCGGGTCTTCTCCTAAGGACCACAAGGACACCAAGGACCTCAAGGATAAAACCGCCGTCCTCCATGTCCTTGAGGTCCTTGGTGTCCTTGTGGTCCTTTCCGCCTGCCGCGCCGAGCCCGCCCCTCTCCCGCTGCTCCCCTGGACCCGCTTCGACCTCTCCCGCGAGCCGTTCGCGGTAGAGGCAGGGGAACCAGCTACACCCAAGATCTCCTTCCTGGGATCGGCGGAGGTGCGGGACATGCGGCTGGTCCCGGCCAGCCAGCTCGCCAGCTTCCCGCGGCGGACCGCCGGGCAGGTCCAGGCCCTGGAGATGAAGGCGGGCTCCCGCGCCCGCTGGCCGGTGCGGATCGGCAGGGAGAGCTACTTCTCCTTCACCCCGCTGGGCTCGGAAGGGGCCTGCCCCTGCACGTACCGGGTCGGGGTCCGCCTGGGTCCTGGCCGGGTGCGCGAGCTCTACCGGATCGAGTCGGCGCCCGTGGGACCCATCGCCCCGTCCGCGGTCGAGGTGGATCTTTCCGATCTCACCGGAGAGGTCGAGCTGCTCCTCCAGCTCGACGGGCCTCCGGATTCGTCGGCGCTCTGGGGGAGCCCCGCGGTCTACTCCCGGAAGGCTCTTCCCCGGAGGCCGGAGAGCGGCCGGCCCAACATCCTCCTGATCGGCCTCGACACCCTGCGGGCGGACGAGCTCGGCGCCTGGGGACGGACCCCCAGCTTCACTCCCAACCTCGACCGGCTGGCCGGGCAAAGCGACGTCTGGCTCGATGCGTTCACGGCGTTCAATTCGACCAACCCGAGCTTCGTCTCCATGATGACCGGCCTCTACGGCAAGAGCCATGGCGTCTACGACTTGAAGACTCCCCTGCCGCGGAGCCATGTCACGCTCGCGGAGCACCTCGCCGGAGCGGGGTACGACACCTTCGCCGTCATCTCGGCGAGCCACCTGGGGGACCACGCCTCGGGGCTCGGCCAGGGCTTCCGCGAGGTCGCCCTCGCCTCCGAGCACCTCGCGGCCGAGCTCGCGGTCGATACCACTCTCGACTGGATCGCGGACCGGCAGGGAAAAAAGCCATTCTTCGCCTGGCTTCACCTCTTCGACCCGCACACGCCGCACACGCCGCCCCAGCCCTACGCGCTCGGCTTCCGCCCTGCCTCCCCCTTGGGGCTCGACCCGGTGCGCGCCTGGATTCCCTTCCGCGAGCCCGGCCCGCGGACGTTCGTCGAACCGGTGCTGGGCGGCCAGCGCGATCTCTACGATGGCGAGGTCGCCTACCTCGACCGCCAAATCGGCCGGCTGCTCGGATTCCTGGAGAGCCGCGGAATGCTGGAGAACACCCTCCTCGTGGTGGTTGCGGACCACGGGGAGAGCCTGGGGGAGCACGGCATCCTGTTCCGGCACGCCGGTCTCCACGACACCACCACCCACGTGCCGCTGATGATCCGCTGGCCGGGTCCGGACCGCGAGGGGCAGCGGATCGAGGGGCTCGTCCAGACGATCGACCTCTTCCCCACGATCCTCAAGGCCGCGGGACTTGCGATCCCTCCTCAGGACGGCCAGGATCTGGGAAAAACGCGCCGCGCCGTCTTCGCCGAGCACTCCGACCACCTCGGCGCCATGGTCCGAACCCGTGATTTCAAGTACATCCAGAATGGTCCCGAGCTCTACGACCTCAAGGCCGATCCGGGCGAGACGAAGAACCTCGCCGGCCGCGGCCTGGCCGTGGAGCGGGAGCTGGCGGATCTCCTGAAGCGGTGGCAGGCGGACCGGCGCCCTCATCCCGAGACCCGCCCCGTCGAGCCGAACGACGAGGAGAAGGCCCGGCTCAAGGCTCTGGGTTACGTCTAGGAACCAGCGCCGCCGCCGCGACTCCCAGCAGGTAGAGCAGGATGGCGGGCACCGCGAACACGCAGAGGTTGAGCACGTCCGAGGTCGGGGTGATGATCGC
>Ga0268265_10000316_pt1 | contig 53175 bp, 54 predicted proteins | sample KBSSwiS52_FD_190355 | JGI IMG/M metagenome (GOLD analysis project Ga0268265, IMG submission 190355) | Switchgrass rhizosphere microbial communities from Kellogg Biological Station, Michigan, USA - KBS Switchgrass S5-2 (SPAdes) (version 2) | ecosystem: Host-associated > Plants > Roots >...
CACCCCGCCGCAATGATCCAGCGGATTCTATATACCTTTGCTGCCGCATCGCTTTATGCGGAAAACCGGTACCCACTTTTCCGCGCGCTGCTCCGTGCGCGCTTGCGCTTTCTCCCCGCGAAAGGAATTGACATGACGGTGCGCTGGCCATTCGTGATTGGGACGTCGCTACTGATCCTCAACGAGGTGCGCGGCGTGGCCGTCGTCGCGATGGTGTTGCTGGGGATCGGCCACGTATAAAGGGGCGGCCATTCAATCAGAGTTACCGCCGTTTGGTTCGAGTAGCTTTCGAGCCTGTCGAGAAAGCGTATCGAGAACTGCATGCTGACGGGTTTCTCGACTTCGGTTCTCGACATGCTCGAACCTCCGCTCGAAACGAACGTTATGATTGAACGAACGATGATTTAGCCCGGACGCGCCTTCGCCGTCCCGCGGTGCCCTGGTTATTTCGCCTTCTTGGCCGGCGCTGGCTTGGCAGGCTTGACCGCTTTGGTGGTCGCGGCCTTGGCCGGCTTGGCTTTGGCCGCCGCCGGTTTGGCGGCTTTAGCGGGCTTCGCGGGCGCCGACTTGGCAGGCTTCGCAGCCGCCGCCGTCTTCTTAGCCGCGGGTTTGGCTGCCTTGGCGGGCGCGGGCTTCGCAGGCTTGGCCGCTTTAGTGGCCGCTGGCTTTGCCGCCGCCTTTTCCGGCTTCGCAGCTTTTGCGGGCTTGGTCGCAGTCGCAGCTTTCGCGGCGGCGGGCTTGACGGCCTTCTTCGTGGGCGCGGGCTTAGCCGCCTTCGCAGATTTGGCTGCGGCTGCCGGCTTCGCGGCGGCTGCGGGTTTGGCGGGCGCCGCTGGCTTGGCGGCTTTCGCGGCCTTGGCGGTGCTCTTGGTGGCGGATGTCTTCGATGGACTGGATTTCGCGCTGGCTTTGTTCGGTTTCAGCATGCGGCTCTCCCCTCGCTGCTGGAACGGAACTAGATCATAATTTCGCGCGGCGGCAAAGCGGAAAAAGGGGCGTGGGCGCGCTTTGCGCCCGCCGATGCCCGCCCTGCATCGCAGCGATGGTTATGCGCGGGAAACCATGTTAACCATGTTTGCGAGATTCGCGCCACACGCGAACGGGATCGAGGATGGCATGATCGGGCTGAATCAAGGCATGGTCGAGCTATGGCGTCGCAGCCTCAAGGCGCCCGCGCTGCTCTATGCGGGCTGCCTAATGTTCATCGGCATGGCGCTTTATCATTTTGGGTGACGCACGGCGTACCGACGCGCGGCAGCACGCCGATGATTCGGCGCGGCATGGATGGATGTTACTATATTCGTATTGACGCGTTGTTACGTTTTCCGTAATGCATGTTCCGTCAAACAGTGGAGACGGACTCATGCCGATCATGCTGCACCCGGCGGACCATCGTTCAAGCACGAGCCTGCAGGCATGAGCCGGCCCGCATCCGCGCAGGAGGAACCAGGCTTCACCGCCTGCGAGCGCGATCCGTTCGCGGCGCGGCGGCGGCGCGAGGCGGTGGCGATGCTGCATGCCGTCACCCGGCTCGCCGACGCGATCGGCACCTATCAGAAATGGCTGATCGAACGTTCGGCGACCGGCCGGCGCTACACCGACGAGGATCATGCCGAAATCGCGGTCTGCGAGGCGTTCCAGCGCGTACAATATACTGACGAGCTGCACGGCATCATCGCGGGCCTGAAGCGCGATCTCGGGCAGGGCGCGGAGGATGCGCAGGATCTGTTCGGCAACCCGCCCACCAGCCGCGCCGCCCGCGTTGCCTCAGCCGCGTTCGACAGCGGCAAGGCATGAGACGGGGCCTCGCGCGCTCGATCGGCTGCACCATCCTCGCCACCGCGCCGATTGTGGCGCTGCAATGGGCGCTGCTCGGCCTCGACGCGCTGGGCGCGTGGTGATGATGTTGCGGGAGATTTCCTAGGCCTGACGCAACGGCGTGATGGCGAGGCCGTCAAGAAGCCAGCGAAGCGCAATCGGTCGCGCTGGCGGACGAAGCCGCAACGACGATAGTTGAGTCCTCGCTAGGTACTCGTTACCCTGCACGAAGGGGGCGGGATGGATATTCGTATTAGAGTTGATGAACTACTGGCTGCCCCCAAGACCATTCTCGGGGCACCAGTGTGGACCGTTGGACAACGTCCAGAAACGCGGCAAATGAAACGAGTGCTTCTTGAGAATGGGGAAGCGCATGGTGCTTTTCTCATTTCTCAAGCATACCCCGGCACCGCCAATAAAGAATTCCGGCACTTGATCACTTTCATGCCGCCGAGTGCCACACGCAAGGATGCGCGGTGCATATGCCGGCTCGACAACGCCCCGGTTACAGACGGACCCCACATTAACGATTTTGGAGGTGGGTTGGGATATCCAGCCTGCCAAATGCCGGACTTGCACTATCACGATTGGGCTGGGAATCGGAAGTTGGCGAAAGCGCGCGAACTACCCGAGAAACTGTTGTACGCCCGCGATATTGGTAGTAGAATCAACAACATAGATGATGCATTCTGGTGGTTTTGTCAGCAAAATCATATTGATGCCACAACAATGGACGTTCCCGGATGGCCACCAATAGGTAGACTGCTATGATGGATATCGATCTGTGTGAGATCGTGCGGTCGTGGGCAATATGCCAGCGCGACGGTGAAGAGCACGTCGTAACGACGCATTGCCAATTGCCGAACGGTTCATTGGCAAAAGTTCGAATTCGGCGGTCCGGCACGGGTTGGATTGTGTCGGATGGCGGCGCAGCATTGGATGAAGCAATTTCATCAGGTGTTGAGCGACCCAACTTTGGAATGAATGTGCGTCGGGCTATTCGAGGAAAAGGGCTCTCGTTTGTTGACGGACGGATTGAGTCGCCCCGTGTGGCCATGGAATCGCTCTTCAACGCTGTTGTGGTGGTAGCGAACGCGGCACGAGACATCGCGGAAACGCTGATTTTTGTGGGCAGTCATTTTGACCATGAGAGCCTCGAAAGCAGGGCACGAAAGATTTTGGTCGGGCGCTTTCACACGTGGGTTTTAGCAAAGCCGGTGATTATGCTCGGTGCGAGTGAGCGGGAGCATAAATTTGAAAATGCGCTGGACCTGCCAGACGGCCGCAAAATTCTCGTGGATGTTGTGAAGCACCAGGGAAATTCCATCAATTCGTCGGTAGTAGCAAATTTGGATGTGCAGCGGCTCAATAATCCGAAGTTAGTCCAGCGCATCGTTTTTGACCCAAGCGAAAGCTGGAAAAACGAGGAGATTGCTTTGCTCAGCGTCGGGGCGGTCCCCGTCGCGTTGCCAAACTTGGGCGACGCTATAGCTTCTATCGCAGCATGACCCAACCCGCCAAATCCCAGCTGGACAAGTTCAAGGAAGCCGCTCGCGAGCTAGAGACGGACGACGACGAGAAGCGCTTTGATGAGCGGGTGAAGAAGCTGGTCAAACATAAGCCCGTGGAGAAACCGGAGTGACGATCCGAGATTTTTGCGCGCTGACTATCGTCTACATACTCGCGGCGCTCTTTTTCGTCTTCCTCGCCATCTTCACGGCCGGCGACTGCCCTGTCTTACCAACGAAGGTCGCTTATGAAAGCTGTCTGTCCGGGGTCTATCAGCGTTTGTATGGCTCGATCGCTATCGCTGTGCTCGGCTATCCCGCAGTCCTGGTCTGGTATGTGCGTCGTCACCGCCGCAAATAGATCGGGTTTGTCAAATACGTTATCGCCTCTACAAGCAGGCACCCAGCGTCATTCTCACTCCCCCTTTCACCGCCCCTCTTCAGGCAGATCCATCTCCAGCACGGACTTGCCGGTCGTCCTGCCGCTCATCAGCTCGCAGAACAGTTCGGCCGCCTGATCGATGCCGACGCGCTTGTTCTCGATCGGCTTGAGCCAGCCCGTGCGGATACCGTCCAAATTGGTCGCCAGCGCCGCCGGCAGACGGTCGCCATAGCTGTAGAGCAGGAAGCCTTTGAGCTCGAGCTCGCGCGCCACCACCTGCCACATATTGTAGAGCGGCGGCGGATCCTCCGAGCGATTATAGCTTGAGATCATCCCGCAGCAGATGATCCGGCCGAACGTCTTCATGTTGTTGAGCATCGCATCGAGCGTGGGGCCGCCGACATTGTCATAATAGACGTCGACCCCCTCGGGGCAGGCTTCGCGGATCGCCTGTTCGAGATTGGCGGCCTCGCGATAATTGACCACCGCGTCATAGCCGACCTGTTCCAGCGCGACCTTCGCCTTGCCCGCCGAGCCGACGATGCCGACCACGCGGCAGCCCTTGTGCCGGGCATATTGCGCGGCGACATGGCCGACCGCGCCGACCGCCGCGCTGATCACCACCGTCTCGCCCGGGCTGATCCGGCCGATCGCGTCGAGCCCGACGATGGCGGTGAGCCCCGATCCGCCGAGCGCGCCGACATAATGTGTGAGCGGCATATCCTCCGCGATGTCGACTTTCTGGAGGAGGACGGTGTCCGCGCTAACGATGCTATAATCCTCCCATCCCATCAGCCCGCGAACATAGTCGCCCGGCGCATAGCCCGGCAGTTTCGATATGATCACCCGCCCGATCGACAAGGCGCGCATTACCCCGCCGACCGGCAGCGGCTCGAAATAATTTCTGTCATTGTCGTCGAGCCAGCCGCGGATCGCCGGCTCCATCGAGATGGCGCGCACCCGCACCAGCATCTCGCCATCCTTGGGCTCGGCCACCGCGCCTTGCTGCAGCCGGAAATTCTGCAACACCGGCTCGCCCACGGGGCGGCTGGCGAGGACGACCTGGCGATTGACCGGCATGGCTGCTCCTTCAGGTGCGATCGGCTTTTGTGCCCGCTTGTAGGGCTGGAGGATGGCAGCGGCGGGGGCGGCTGGCAGCTGGCTTTTTTGCTATCGCCCACAGGCTTTCGAAGGAGCGGCGGAGCATGGGCGACTGGCACCCGCCTCCGCTGCACCTATCCCATTGTAGCGTTTGACCCTGGCGGGAGGGCACGCCACAAGGCGGCCATCGGCCTTCGTGCGCCGATGCGAGAGGAGGGCGATGAGCGAAAGCTGGCACGGCATCGTGGCGGAAGCCGATTTCCCGGCCGAGGGCAAGCTGGCGACGATCGTCAACGGCTGGCACGTGCTGATCGCGCGCACCGAGGACGGCTTCCACGCGGTCAACGATCGCTGCACCCATGCCGCCTCGCACCTCTCGACCGGCCGCATCCGGCGTGGCGCGGTGATGTGCCCGCTGCACGGCGCGCGCTTCGATCTCGCCAGCGGCAAATGCCTGGGCGCCGCCTATCGCGACCTGCGCAAATTCCCGCTGCGGACCGAAGCCGGCATGATCGAAATCGCCATCCCCGACGCCAAGCCCGCGATGGAAGACCTGCCGATCGCGCTATGAGGCGAGGGCGGCGGCGCATCCGATCACCGTCACACCAAGAGCAAAGGCCCCACCCCAACCCCTCCCCTCAAGGGGAGGGGCTCAAGGTAGCGGGCGTGATCATCGGTGCTGCGATCACCAATATGACCCCGGTTTAGCCCCTCCCCTTCAGGAGCTGGCGACCGGCCTTGTCTCCCAGACAAGGCCGCAGCGCCGGCTGGTTGGGGTGGGGCAGCCGAGCAAATGCCGCGCCCTGTCGCTCAGCCCGTACATTTGAATACCCCCACCTGCGCTTTGGCATAGCTTGCCCGCGCGGCGCAGGCGGATAGGCTTGGCACAAAGCGTATGAAGGAGAGCGATGATGGTATTCACAGGCCCCGCCGAGGATAGGCTCGCCATTCGCGAACTGATCGAAACCTATGCCGATGCGGTGACGCGCTGCGACGCCGCCGCCTGGCGGGCGATCTGGACGGAGGACGCCGAATGGTCGCTGCCCGACTATCCCGAATTCGGCACCACCACCGGCCGCGGCGCGATCGTCGCGATGTGGGTGGAGGCGATGAAGCATTATCCGGGCGTCATGTTCGAAGCCTGGCCGGGATCGATCGAGATCGACGGCGATCGCGCCACCGTCGTCAGCTACACCAGCGAAGTCTACGACCAGGATGGCGTCACCAAGCGCGACCGCGGCGTCTATCACGACATCTGCGTGAAGGAGAACGGCCAGTGGCTGTTCAAGCACCGCACGTTCAAGAACATCCACCGGCAATAGCATTCGGTGGAGTCCGCACCCCAGCGCAGGCCGGAGTCCAGCTTCGCCCGCTTCCCGGCTGGACCCCGGCCTGCGCCGGGGTACGGTCTGTTTTTGGCCGGGGCGGAGACGCATGATGGCTGATAACCGCTATTGGCGGCTGGACGATCATCCGCGCGGCAATGATTTTGCTGCGGCCTTTTCACTGCAGCATGAGCCGGTGCCGGCCCCGGGGCCAGGCCAGGTGCTGATCCGCAACCACTGGCTTTCGATGGATGCCGGCACGCGCATGTGGATCACGCCGCGCACCGATGGCTATCAGCCGCCGCTTCCGCTGGGATCTAAGATGATGGGGCTGTGCCTGGGCGAAGTGGCGGCCTCGCGCGACTCCGCCTTTGCCGAGGGCGATCTGGTGCGCTGCTTCGGGCAATGGGCCGATTATGCGCTGGTCGATCCGGCGGCATCCGCGCTGACCAAGGTCGATGCCGATGTCGGCGATGTCCGCCAGCATCTCGGCGCGCTGGGGCTCAATGCGCTCACCGCCTGGGCCGGGCTGGTCGAGGTCGCCAAGGTGCAGCCGGGCGAGACGGTGCTGGTCTCGGCCGCGGCGGGCGCGACCGGATCGCTCGCCTGCCAGATCGCGCGCAATCTTGGCTGCACCGTGATCGGCATCGCCGGGGGGCCGGAGAAATGCCGCTACCTCATCGAGGAGCTAGGGCTGGCTCAGGCGATCGATTATCGCAACGCCGATGTCGCAGCGGCGCTGGCCGCGCTGCCCGGCGGGATCAACGCCTATTTCGACAATGTCGGCGGGCCGATGCTCGATGCCGTGCTGCCGAACATGGCGCATTATGGCCGGATCGCGCTCTGCGGGCTGGTTTCGACCTATGACAGCGACGCGCCGGTCCCCGGCCCTGCCCGCTTCGATCAGCTGCTGATGCGGCGGCTCACCATCACCGGCTTCTTCCTGCCCGATTTCCTCGATCGCGCGGGCGGCTATCTGCCGCAGCTGCGCGCATGGCTCGATACGGGCAAGCTCGCGATGCGCTTCGAGGAAACCCACGGCCTCGAACGTGCGCTCGATGCCTATGCCGGCATGCTCACCGGCCGCAATATCGGCAAGGCGATCGTTAGGGTGCACGGCTGATGCCGACGATCGACTATCGCGCGCCGATCCAGTGCCTCGTTGCGGTGCGCGGCCATCCGTTCGATCGCACCGCCTTCGATGCGATGTTCCAGGCGATGGAGGGCATCGCCGCGACGATGGTCGATCAGCCGGCGGCGGCGCTGCTGATGAACCCGGATGGTATGCGCGGCTTCGATGCGCTGCTGCTCTACGACATGCCCGGGCTCGATTTCGCCGCACCCGATCGCCCGCCCGCTTATGTCGAACCGGAGCCGGAGATGAAGGCGGGGCTGCGCGCGCTGCTCGAGCAGGGCACCGGGCTCGTCGCGCTGCATCATGCGCTGGCGGGCTGGCCGGCATGGGACGAATATGGCGACTGGCTGGGCGGCCGCTTCCTCTATCATCCGGGCGTCGTGCGCGGGCGGGCCCGCCTCGATTCAGGCTATGCGCATGGCGTCGAATACCAGGCCGAGATCGTCTGCGATCACCCGGTGACGGCCGGGCTGCCGCCAAGCTTCACGCTGACCGACGAGCCTTATCTTGCGGAGATCTTTGAAGAAGACGTCACTCCGCTGCTGCGAAGCAATGGCATCTTCACCCGGGACCATTTCTATTCCGCCGACGCTGCCGTCGCCGGGCGGATGTACGATCGCGCGGGCTGGGACCATCCGCCGGGATCGAACCTGATCGGCTGGACCAAGACCTTGTTCAACAGCCGCTTCGTCTATCTCCAGCCCGGCGACGGCCCCTCGGCCTACGACAACCCCCACTATCGCCGCCTCCTCGAAAACGCGATCCGCTGGGCCGCAAGATCCTCCCCCGGAGGGGGAGGTGGCGCGCAGCGCTGACGGAGGGGTAATCGCCGCGGGAGCGCTGTCCGCGGCCTAAGCACTTGCCGCGCGGGCCATACCCCTCCACCGCCTGCGGCGGTCCCCCTCCCCTTGCAGGGGAGGAGCTGGGCAGCACGAACGGCCACCCAAATCCTCCCCCGGCGGGGGAGGTGGCAGCGCGCAGCGCTGACGGAGGGGTACTGGTCCCGCGCTCCGCTCAGGCGGTGATCAGCCCGCCATCCACCACGAACTCGGCGCCGGTGATGTAGCGGCTCTCGTCCGATGCCAGGAACAGGTTCATATTGGCGATGTCGATCGGATCGCCGAACGCGCCCATCGGGATCATGTTCGACAATATCTCATATTGCTCGGGATTGTCGCGCAGCGCTTCGTTTTGCATGTTGGTCATGATCATGCCGGGATGCACCGAGTTGACGCGGATCTTCTCGCGCGCGCATTCCAGCGCGACCGCCTTGCCGAACAGCCGCACGCCGCCTTTGGCCGCCGCATAGGCCGCGCAGCCCGGTACGCCGATGATGCCGGCGACCGAGGAGAGGTTGACGATCGATCCACCCTGCCCGACCTGCCGCATCAGCTTCACCGCGCGCTGCGTGCCGTAGAAGACGCTGTGGAGATTCACATCGTTCTGCCGGATCCACTCGGCGTCGGTGAACTCCGCGAACGGGCGCAGGATCGCAATGCCGGCATTGTTGACGAGCACGTCGAGCCGCCCATGCGCGGCGACGATCGCATCGAACACGCGGTCCCACGCGTCCGTGCTGGTCACGTCATGCGCCATTGCCGTCGCCTCGCCGCCCTTGTCGCGGATCGCCTGCGCGGTTCTTTCCGCGCCTTCGCCGTCGAGATCGGTCACGAACAGGATTGCGCCTTCCTCGGCGAAGCGGAAGGCGGTGGCGCTGCCGAGCCCCGGCACCGAGGCCGCGCCCGTCACCAATGCGATCTTGCCTGCCAGACGGCCCATCGCTTCATCCTCTCTTCATAAAAAGCGGGCCGCGATCGATGGTCCGATCGCGGCCCAATGCACTCCACCTTCACGCAACCAGGTGGGGGGAACGGTCAGAACTTGACGCCGATCGTCGCGCCATAGGTGCGCGGCTCCAGCGCCATGCCGAACGACCACAGCCCGGCCACCGTGAAGGCGTGGGTGGTGGTGCGCTCGTCGGTCAGATTGCGGGCGAACACGCGGGCATAGGCGTCCGCATTGCCCAGCGTGAAATCGATCGTGACGCTCGCATCGACGATATCCTGCGTGGTGGTGCGCACGCGCGGATCATTGCCGTTGACGATGACCTTGGTGACGTTGCCCGCGCCATCGGTGATGGTGGTGAGCGATGCGGCCGAAAGCTGCTCGTCATAGGGGCTGATGTGGCGCCAGCCGACATTGGCGGTGACCTTGCCGAAGCTGGTCGGCACCGAATAATCGGCGTTGATCGAGCCGGTGAACTTCGGCGCGTAGATCAGCCGGTTCTTCGAATAATCGAACGGCACGATCAGCGCACCAAGCGCGCCATTGGCCACGAAATTGCGGAAATGCGATTTCATATAAGCGGCCGAGGCGCTGATGCGGAGCTGCGAGGTCACGCGCAGCGAGCTATCCATCTCGATGCCCTTGATGATCGCGCCGCCGGGCACATTGCCGGTGATCGTCTGGTTGCCGGTGGGGCCGCCGGGGACGGTCAGGTTCTGCTGCATATTCTTATAGTCGGAGACATAGCCCGCCAGGTTGAGATCGAGCTTGCGATCGAACAGCTGCAGCTTCGCGCCGATTTCGTAGGAATCGACCGTTTCCGGCTGGAACGGCGTGCTCGCGGTCTGGGCGGTCGCGGCGCGTGGGCTGAAGCCGCCCGAACGATAACCGCGCGACCAGCTCGCGTAGAGCATCGTGCCACTGTCGGGCCGATAGTCGATGCCAACCTTCGGCGTGAACTTACTGAAGCTGGCATCGCCCGAGCCGACGGGCACGAACTGGCTGGCGCTAACATTGTTCGGATCGATCAGCTTGCCGCCGGCGAAGCCGTTGGTGAGCTTCTTATTGTCATGGCTCCAGCGGCCGCCGAAGGAGAGGCGGAATTTGTCGGCGAACGCCCAGTTGAAGTCGCCGAACACGGCATAGCTCTTGGTTCGCCCTTCGACATGCTGCGAATTGGTATCGAACAAGGTCGGCGGGATGTTCGGGCTGTTACCGAACACGCGCGACCATTGGGTCAGATCATATTTGGATTTGAAATAATAACCGCCGATGACGTAATCGAGACCTTCGAAGATCTTGCCGGAGCCGCGCAATTCCTGGCTCCACTGCGTATAATGCTGGCGGCGATCGACATAATAGAGATCGACCGACGATCCATCGAAATCCTGGGTCTGCTCTTCGCGACTATGCCGCCAGCCAGTGATCGAAGTGAGCTTGATCGGCCCGAGGTCGTAGTTCATCTGCAAGGTGGCGTCGGGCGCATGATAATGGCTGTCCGCCTCCTGCCCGAAAGTGGTGTAGAGATCGGTCGTGTTGTTGCGGTTGCATTCGTTGGCCGGCTCCGCCTGAATTGCACCAGGGGGGAGGCCGAACGTACCGCCGATGAAATCAAGCGTTGCCTGCGAACAAAATGCCTCGCTGCTGTTGGCAAGGTTGCTCACCACCGGATTGAAGCTCTGGACCACATTTTCGACCGTGAGCTCGGCATCGAAGCCCGATCCCGCCGGCTTGAACAGCAGGCTGCCGCCATAGCTGTCGCCCTTGCTCCAGCCGTCCGAAGTATTGCGGGTGACATTATGGTAGAAACCGTCGGTCTGGTTGTGGAAGTAGAAGAGCTTCACGCCCCAGCTTTCGCCATTGCCATAGTTGACGATCGCCTTGCCGCTCCACGTGTGCCAGCGGCCGTAGCTGAACTCGGCCTTCACGCCCGGCTCCATCGTCGGTTTGGAGCGGGTGATGTTGATGACGCCGCCGATCGTGTTCGCGCCGAACAGCGTGCCCTGCGGACCGCGCAGCACTTCGATCTGCGCAATGTCGAACGCATCCTGGAGCTGGCCGGTGTTGGTGCCGATGGTGACGCCGTCGACCACCACGCCCACCGTCGGCGTCTGCGATTTTTCGATGTCGGCATAGGTCAGTCCGCGGATCGAGATATTGGCCGCCTGCGCGCCCGAATTCTGCTGCGTGATCAGCAGGCCCGGCGCCGCGCCCTGGAGATCGCCGATGTTCACCGCCGCCTTGGCCTCCAGCATGGCGGTGTTCACCGCGGTGATGGCGACCGGCGTGGTCTGCAGCGTTTCGGAGCGGCGGCGCGCCGTCACGATGATGTCGCCGATATCGGCTGTGGCTGCGGGCGCGCCGGCGGCGGCAGGCGCGGCGTCCTGCGCATAAGCCGGTGCGAACGAAACAAGTGCGGTGGTGGATAGCGCGGCAAGCAGCGCGCCCCCCATGGAAGCTTTCATAGATCCTACCCCATTGAGGCCTGTGCGGCCGATCTGTCAGTGCAGCGAATTTGTCCCGCGGCGGACATTTTGCGAACTGCCATTTGTTACAGGTGCGGCATTTTTGCAGCATGCGAAGGTAAAAAGGATGAAGGGACTATGCCCGTGAACCGCCGCTTCCTGCTTGTTCGCCGCCCGGTCGGCCCACCTGTAGCCGAAGACTTCGATATCGCCGAGGAAGACATCCCTGTTCCTGCGGCGGGAAGTTTTGTGGTGCGGAACCATTATGCCTCGCTCGATCCCGCGCAGCGCGGCTGGATGGACGATGCGCCGAGCTATATGCCGCCGATCGCGCTGGGCGATCCGGTGCGCGCCACCACTATCGGCGTCGTCCACGCCTCGGCCAATCCCGATTTCGCGGCTGGCGACTGGGTGCTCGGCCTGAACGCCATCGAGGATTATTCGCTGGTGCAGCCGGGCGGCTTCACGATGAAGATCGATGTCTCGCAGGTGCCCTCGCCCACCAAATTTCTATCGGCGATGGGCGCGGTGGGCTTGACCGCTTATTTCGGGTTGCTCGTGGATGCGAAGCCCCAGCCGGGCGAGACGCTGCTCGTCTCAGGCGCGGCCGGCGCGGTCGGCTCGGCGGTCGGACAGATCGGCAAGATCAAGGGCTGCCGGGTGATCGGGATCGCCGGCGGCGCGGAGAAATGCCGCCGGCTGATCGCGGATTATGGCTTCGACGTGGCAATCGACTATCGCGGCAAGAGCGTCGACGCGCTCGCTGCCGAGATCCGGGCGGCCGCGCCCGACGGCGCGAATATCATCTTCGAAAATGTCGGCGGCGACGTCTTCGATGCCGAGCTCATGAACCTCGCTTTGCACGCGCGGATCGTGCTGTGCGGGCTGATCAGCGAATATAATAGCGCCGAGCGGGTGGGCGCGCGTAACCTCTGGCAGATCCTCGTCAAATGCGCGACGCTCAAGGGCTTTCTGGTGGCCGAGCATGTCGCCCGCTTCGGGGAAGCCGGCGTCGAGATGGCGCGCTGGATCAGCGAAGGCCGGCTGCGCATCGACGAGGATGTGCAGGAAGGTCTGGAAAACGCCTATCCCGCCTTCATGCGCCTCTTCTCCGGCGAGAATAAAGGCAAGCTGATCCTCAAGATTGCGTGAGATCCGCCATTCACCCCTCCCCCGAAGGGGAGGGGTTCAAGTTCCGTATCGCTCGCACCCTTGCCCAGACCACCCGCTGCGCACGGCCACCTCAAAGCTGCGGCAACGGGCGCACGCCCGCGACGTCGAACACCTCAACGGTCGAGCCCTTGAGTTGCGGCCCATATTTGGCGAAGAACTCGGCGATCCAGGGCTGGGTGAAGTGCACCATCAGCGCGTCCTGGCTGTGCCAGCGCTCATAGACGTTGACGAGCCCGGCGGCGGCATCTTCGACCAGCAGCGAATAATGAAGGCAACCCGCCTCCGTCAGGATCTTAGGCCGCATCGCCACGACATCGCGCGTGAATTCCTCCAGCAGCGCCGGATCGAACGTCATTGTGCCCGCGACGATGATCATCGCACCTCTCCCTCCTATGAACTCGGGCCATCTTATGCGTCCGGCGCGGGGCGGTTCGGCAGCTAGTTTAAGCACTAGGTGCGCGAAGGCGCGGCGGCGGCGAGATTTGGCCAAACTCCAGGAGGGATGCGATGACGTCTGAAGAGATCAGCGCGGTGGTCGACAAGCTCTATGCCGCCACGGGCGTGGGCGATTTCGATCTCGCCGAAACCATGCTGGCCGACGATCTCGTCATCACCGAAGCCGATACGCTGCCGATGGCGGGCGTCTATCGCGGCAAGACGGCGCTGCGCGCGCTCTACATCAAGGTGATGGGGCTGATGGATGTGGCCGGGCTGGAGCGCGGGCCGACCATGGCGGCGGGCGATCAAGCCGCTGCGCTCGTGCGCTTCCGCTTCCAGGACCCGGCGCTCGCACCCGCCGAACTGTGCGAATGGTTCCGCTTCCGCGACGGCAAGGTCTGCGAGATCAAACCCTATTATTTCGATCCCGCCCCCATCGTCGCGGCGTGCGAGGCGAAGGCGGCGGCGCTGGCCTGAACTACTATCCCTTCTCCACCCCTCCCCTGAAGAGGAGGGGCTTAGAGGGAACCGCCGACCCTATCCGAACAATCCCTCCGGCGCCTCGATCAGTCCGCGCAGCGTCGCCATGAAGGCCGCGCCCGCGGCGCCGTCGATCGCGCGGTGATCGCAGGAGAGCGCGAGCGACAGGCGGCTTTCGAAGCGGCCCTGTCCGTCCGGCCCCTCGCCCCAGACGCGCTGGATCGCGCCGACCGCGAGGATCGCGCCCTGCGGCGGATTGATGATCGCATCGAACTGATCGATGCCGAACATGCCGAGGTTCGAGACGGAGAAGGTGCCGCCGTCCATATCCGCATAAGCGAGCTTACCGGCCTGCGCCTTTTTGATCAGCGCGCGGGTGGCGGCGGCGAGCTGATCGATCCGCATCAGATCGGCCGAGCGCACGATCGGCGTCACCAGCCCCCTGGGCGAGGCGACCGCCACCGAGATATCCGCATGCGGGAAATGGTGGATCGTATCGCCATGAACCTGGATGTTGACCGCCGGATGCTGCACCAGCGCGAGTGCCGCTGCCTTCACCAGATAATCGTTGATCGAAGCCTTCGCGCCCAGCACCAGATTGGCCGTCTTGCGCAGCGCCAGCAACTCATCGACGCGGACGTTCATGCGCAGGTAGAAATGCGGGACGTTCTGCTTGCTCTCGGTCAGCCGCCGCGCGACAACCTTGCGGATCTTGTCCATCGGCTCGATCCGCGGCCTGTTCTCGCCCGGAACGAACGGCGCCGCGCCCGGCTGAGATACCGGCGGCCGGATGAGCGCGAGCACGTCGGCCTTGGAGATGCGGCCGCGCGCGCCGGTGCCCTTCACGCGTGCTAGATCGACACTGTGAAGTTGCGCCAGCCGCTTGGCGAGCGGCGAGGCGAAGAAGCTTTCGAGGCTGAGCGGTAGATCGAGCTTGCCCCTCAGCGCGGGTGCGGCCGCCGGGCGGCTCGCCTGATAGACGTCCTGATAGGTGATGCGCTCGCCCCGGCCCGATCCTTCGACGCCGTTGAGATCGACGCCGAGCCGTTCGGCGAGCTTGAGCGCTTCCGGGCTGATCGGGCGGTTGGTGTCGATCCGCGCGGGCGCAGAGGCGGCGGCCTCGGCAGCGACAGGCTCGGGCTGTGGCGCGGGGGCTTCGCTCTTGCGCGCGGCGACGCTGGTGTCGGCGGCCTTGAAGCTGGCGGCGAACGCCTCGACCTCGGCGTCGCTCACATCGGCGTCCGCGAAGACGGCGAGCAGCGCGCCGACCGGCTGCGCCTCGCCGCCTGCGGGCACGATCAGCTTGCGCAGCACCGAGTCATATTCGGCATCGACCTCGTTAGTGATCTTGTCCGTCTCGATCAGGCACAGCGTCTGGCCGCGCGTGAAGCTCTCGCCTTCCTTCACCATCCATTCGGCCAGCGTGCCCTCGGTCATCTCGATGCCCCATTTGGGCATGGTGAAGGCGCGGATATTGCCCATGCTTCGCCTCCCTCAGCGCCAGTCGAGCGTCTTGCGCACCGCCGCCTCGATCTTGTCGGCGGACGGCAGATAGGCGCTCTCCAGCTCGCGCGCGAACGGGATCGGGGTGTGCGGCGCGGTGACGAGCGCGGGCGGCGCCTTGAGGCTCGCGAACGCCTTCTGCGCGACCAGCGCGGCGATATCGGTCGCGATCGAGCAGCGCGGCGGGCTTTCGTCCACCACCACCAGCCGGCCGGTCACTTCCACCGAATCGAGGATCGCTTCCTCATCCAGCGGGCTGGTGGTGCGCAGATCGATCACGTCGCAGCCGATCCCCTCGCCCGCCAGCGTGTCGGCGACGCCTTCGCAGAAGCCGGTCATCAGGCCCAGCGTGACGATCGTCACGTCCTGCCCCGCGCGGGCAAGGCGGGCGTGGCCGAACGGGACGGTGTAATCCTCGTCAGGCACTTCGCCCGTCGTCCCGTAGAGCGCCTTATGCTCAAGGAAGATCACCGGATCGTCGTCGCGGATCGCATGCGCCAGCAGCCCCTTGACGTCGGCGGGCGTGGACGGCGTGACGACCTTGAGCCCCGGCATGCTGGTCAGCAGCGAATGGACCGACTGGCTGTGCTGCGCGGCGGCGTTGAAGCCCGCGCCATAGGCCATGCGGATCACCGCCGGGCAGCGCGTCTTGCCGCCGAACATGTAGCGGAACTTGGCGATCTGGTTCCAGATCTGATCGAGGCTCACGCCGATGAAATCAGCGAACATCAGCTCGGCGATCGGCCGCTTGCCCGAAAGCGCGAGCCCCGCCGCCGATCCGATGATGGTGCTTTCGGAGATCGGCGTATCGATCACGCGGCTGGGGCCAAACTTGTCGTACAGTCCCGTCGACGTGCTCCAGATCCCGCCGATCGCCTCGGGTCCGCCCGCCGTGCCCATGCCGCCGACGATATCCTCGCCCAGCACCACCACATTGGAATCGCGCTCCATCTCGGCGGCAATCGTCTTGAGGACCGCGTCGCGATACATCATCTTGGCCATGTCAGCGCTCCCCGATCTCAATAGCTGATATAGACGTCGGTCAGGACGTCGGCTGCGGTCGAGCGCTCCGCCGCACGCGCGGCGGCGACGGCATCGTCGATCAGCGCCATCACCTCCTGCTCCACCTTGTCGAGATCGGCGCCTTCGAGCAGCTTGGCCTCAGTGACGCTCTTGCGGAACGCCTTGAGGCAATCGCGCTCCTCGCGGATGCGATCGAGTTCGCCCTCGCCGCGATAGCGCTGCGGATCGCCCTCGAAATGGCCGTAGTAGCGCTCGGTATCGAATTCGACTGCAGCCGGGCCGTTGCCGGCACGGACATGCTCCAGCACCTCGCGCATCGTCTCGTGCACCGAGAAGAAATCGCAGCCATCGCCGCGCCACACCTTCATGCCGAAGGCCTCGGCGCGGCTGGCGATATCCTGGTTGGTGCCCACCGCATAATCGACGCCGGTATGCTCAGAATAATGATTGTTCTCGAACAGGAAGATGGCGGGCGCCTGCGTGACGACCGCGAAGTTCATCGCCTCGAACGTTGTACCCTGATTGCACGCGCCGTCGCCCGAAAAGGCGATTGCGACCTTGCCCTTGCCGTCGATCTTGGCCGCAAGTGCTGCGCCCACCGCGATCGGCGCGCCCGCGCCGACGATGCCGTTCGCGCCGAGCATGCCCTGATCGACATCGGCGATGTGCATCGAGCCGCCCTTGCCCTTGCAGAGCCCTTCCTTGCTGCCCCAGATCTCCTTCATCATCGCATGCACGTCGCAGCCCTTGGCGATGCAATGGCCGTGGCCGCGATGGGTCGAGACGATCTTGTCCTCGCTATCGAGATGCTCGCACACGCCGACGGCGACAGCCTCCTGTCCCGCATAGAGATGGGTGAACCCTGCGATCTCGCCGGTCATGATCTCGTCGTGCAGCCGCTCCTCGAAGGCGCGGATCACCTTCATCTGGCGATAGGCGCGCACCAGCGCCTCCCGGCTCAATTGCATCGTGGGCATCCTCTCGTTTCTGCGTTCTTGAGTCCCTCCCCTGAAGGGGAGGGGCTAAGCCAAGGACAAGGCCATTCGTGGCCCATTATAACCCGAGCACCGTCCGGGCGATAATCCCCGCCTGCACTTCGTTGGTGCCGCCGAAGATCGTCCAGCCCCGGCTGTTAAGATAGCGCGCGGCGGCGACCTGCGCTGCCTGGCTATGTATGGGCGCGGGGGCATTCTCTCCGTAGAGCGGGCGCGCAAGCGGAAGCTGCAGCCCGAATTCGCCGAACAGATCGACCGCGAGCAAATCGATCTCCTGCCGCAGGTTCGATGCGATCAGCTTGGTGAGCGAGGTTTGCGGCCCCGGCGGGCGGCCCTTGGCGATATCGGAGACGATGCGCAGTTCGATCATCTCCAGCGCCTGCGCCGAAAGCCGCGTGCGCGCGACGCGGCGCTTCCAGTCGGCATCGCCGCCGAGCGTGCCGCCGTGCCCGTCGTCTTCTCCGGCGGCAAGCCGCTCGACCTCATCGAGATCGGCCAGCAGCCGCGGTGCATGGCAGGAGCCGCCACGCTCATTCTCGAGCAGGAACTTGGCGATCTTCCAGCCATCGCCTTCCTCGCCGATGCGATCCTCGACCCGCGCGACCGCATTGTCGAGAAACACCTGGTTGACCTCATGATCGCCCGCGAGCGTCAGGATCGGGCGCACCGAAATGCCCGGCTGCTCCATGTCCATCAGCACGAAGCTGATGCCCGCCTGCCGTTTCACCTCGGTATTCGTGCGCACGAGGCAGAAGATCTTGTTCGCGTGATGCGCGTGGGTGGTCCAGATCTTGGAGCCGTTGATGATATATTTGTCCCCGTCGCGTACCGCGCGGGTCTGCAGCGAAGCGAGATCGGAACCCGAGCCCGGCTCGGAGAAGCCCTGGCACCAATAATCCTCGCCCGAAAGGATGCGCGGCAGATAATGCGCTTTCTGCTCGGCAGTGCCGAAGGTATAGATCACCGGTGCGACCAGCTTGAGCCCCAGCACGGTCAGGTTCGGCGCGCCGGCCAGCGCGCATTCCTTCTCGAAAATATAGCGCTGCACCGGCGTCCAGCCCGGGCCGCCATATTCGGCCGGCCATTGATAGGCGAGCCAGCCCTTTTCGTTGAGGATCGCGTTCCACGCCTGGCCGATATCGGGCTCGACGAAGACGGTCGGCGAGGCGGCCGCGCCGGCGCGCAGCGCCTCAGGCAGATGTTCGGCCAGGAAGGCGCGCACCTCGTCGCGGAACGCCAGCTCTTCCGGAGAGAAATCGAGATCCATCAGCGCTCCAGTATCGTCACGGCCGAAACGCCGGGCGCGCCATAGACATGGGTGTAGGCGGTCTTCGGATCGCCCGGCACCTGGCGGCGGCCGCCCTGCCCACGCAACTGCACGACATTTTCATAGACCTGCCGCAGCCCCGACGCGCCGATCGGCTCGCCGCAGGCGAGGCAGCCGCCATCAGTATTGACCGGCAGCGTGCCGCCGATCTCGGTCCGGCCCTCGGCGATCCACTGTTCCTGCTCGCCATCCTTGCAGAAGCCGTTTTCGGCCATGTGCATGATCTCGGCCCCCGCCTCGGTATCCTGAAGCTGCGCGACCGCGATATCCTCCGGCCCGATTCCGGCGAGCGCGAAGGCGTCGTGCGCGGCGATGTTGGTGGCCGATCCGCCCCGCTCGATATCGATCGAAGGCGCGAACACCTCGAACGAGCCCGGCGGGCGGGTGCGCATCGCCGAGGCCTTGAGCCGGATCAGCGGCTTGCCCAGTTCACGCGCTTTCTTCTCGCTGGCAAGGATCAGCGCGACCCCACCCTCGGCGGGCGAGCAGAACATATATTTGGTATAGGGATCGCTCACCAGCGGCGCGGTCATGATCGTTTCAAGATCGACCGGCTCGCGCCGCCAGGCATGCGGGACGTGGACAGCGTTGCGGAACGCCTTCTCCGCCACCCGCCCCAGCGTTTCCGGCGAGATGCCGTGCAGATGCATATAGCGCATGATCTTGGTCGCGAAGAATTGCGTGGTGATCATGAAGCCAGCTTCGCCATACCAATCCGGCAGATTATATTCGGACGGCAACGCGTTGAACGCGCCGCGCGGATGCTTGTCGAAGCCGACCGCCAGGCCAAGCTCGAACTCGCCCGACTGGATCGCCATCTTGGCCGAGAACAGGGCCGATCCGCCCGCCGCGCAACCATTGCGGACATTGATGAATTGCACGCCGGTCAGCCCCAGCCGATCGACCATCGTATCGGGATTGCCGGCCGCGTCGGACGCGCCATAGGCGAACTGAATGTCGGGCCAGGCGATGCCCGCATCGTCCAGCGCCTGCCGCACCGCGAACACGCCCTGATCGATCCCGGAGAGCCCGTCGGTGCGCCCGAACGGGTGGATGCCGATGCCGACGATGCAGGCGTCGCTCACTGCACCGGTTCCGCTGGCCTGAACGCAGGGATCAACACGCTTTCCGGCGCATCGGGATCGAGCGGGACTTGGGTCAGCTCGACCGGCATGCCGATCCGGATCCGATCGAACGGCACGTCGGTCAGCCGAGCCTCGACGATAGTCTCGCCCGGCAGCTCGACATAGGCGACCGCCCAGGGGCGGAAGGCTTCCGGCCCGGCATAAGGCGGGCTTTTCGGGCGGTAGCGCTGGATGGTGTAGGACCAGACGGTCCCCCTGCGCTGCAGGGGCCAGGGTTCGCACTGCGATCCCGGCGGGCAGGGAAAGACGATGCGCCCGGTCGTCCGGTCGCGGCCGCCGATCAGGCGCGGCTGCGCTTCATCGGTGAACAATCCTTCGGCAATCGGCCGCATCGGGCATCCCCTGATTCTCTTCCATCCTTAAACCTCATTCGCCCGCCGAAACGGGACTCCCACAAACGCTAGGGTCGGGAAGACGCTGAGACATGGCAAATATGCAGGCGGAGAGAATGCCATGGATCTCTGGGATTATATCGTCGTCGGCGCGGGCTCGGCCGGCTGCGTGATCGCCGAGCGGTTGAGCGCGGACGGCCGCTCGCGCGTGCTCGTGCTTGAGGCAGGCGACGAGGATCGCAGCCCGTGGATCGCGATCCCAAAAGGCGTCGCCAAGCTCGTTACCAACCCGAAGCATATCTGGACGTACCAGGTGAGCCAGCCGCGCAGCGGAGGCGGCCCGGCCAACGAAATATGGATCCGCGGCAAAGGGCTTGGCGGCTCCTCCTCGATCAACGGCATGATCTGGAGCCGGGGCGAGCCCGCCGATTATGACGAATGGGAGGCGCTCGGCTGCACCGGCTGGAACGGCGCGTCGATGACCCGTGCCTTCCAGCAGCTCGAGGATCATGGGCTGGGCGCGGGCGGGCGGCGCGGGATCGGCGGCCCGGTCCATATCGTGCCGCATCTTTACAGCTATCCGCTCGCCGAGAAGATGATCGAGGCCGGCGAGGCGATGGGGCTTGAACGCGCCGAGGAGCTCAACGATCTCGACGGCGATCGCGTCGGGCTCTACAGCCACAATATCCGGCGCGGGCGGCGGCAGAGCGCGTCCGTCACCCATCTGCGCCCGGCGCGCCAGCGCTACAATGTGCGGGTCGTGACCCATGCGGTGGCCGAGCGCATCCTGTTCGAGAACCAGCGCGCCTGCGGCGTCGCGGTGAAGGTCCACGGCGTACCGCAGACCTTCCAGTGCAGCGGTGAGATCATCCTGTGCGGCGGGCTGCTCGAAAGCCCGCTGCTGCTGCAGCGTTCGGGCATCGGCCCGGCCGAATATCTCAGGGCCATCGGGGTGCCGCCGATCGTCAATATCCCCGATGTCGGCGCCAAGATGCGCGAGCATCTTTCCTATGCGATGCCGTTCCGGCTGAAGGAGCCGATCGGCATCAACGCCAGCTTCTACGGCCTGGGCCTGTTCAAGGCGATGCTGCGCTACGCCTTCACCCGATCGGGCGTGATGGCGACCGGCCCGTTCGAGGTCGGCGCCTTCGCGAACCTCACCAATGCCGACGGGCGGCCCGACGCGCAATTCTATCTGAGCGCCTACACCTTCGCGCTAGGCGACGCCAATCATCCGGTGCCGCTCAACATGATCGACCGGCAGCCCGGCCTTTCGATCTACGGCCAGCTCCTACGGCTGACTAGCGAAGGATCGATCCGCATCACCGGCCACAGCACCGGCGACGCGCCCGACATCCGGCCGAACTGGCTGTCGACCTCGGAAGACCGCCAGGCCGCGATCGCGATGATGCGTTTCATGCGCAATTATATGGAGCAGCCGCCGCTGCGCCCGCTGATCGCGTCCGAGCTTCTGCCCGGCGCAAGCTGCACCAGCGACGAGGATCTGCTGCACAGCTTCCGCAAGCTATCGACCTCCGGCCTGCACGGCATCGGCACCTGCCGCATGGGCGGCGACAGCCGCTCCGTCACCGATCCGCAACTGCGCGTGCGCAATATCGGCGGGCTGCGCGTCGCGGATTGCTCGGTGATGCCCGCGCCTGTCACCGGCAACACCAACGCGCCCGCGATGGCGCTGGGTCTGCGCGCCGCCGAACTGATCCTGGCCGACCGGCCGTAGCGAGGGTGCTGGTTAGGCCGCGCATCCATTTCCCGCTGCGGCGCAGATGGCACCGCCCCACCCCAGGCCCCTCCCCTGAAGGGGAGGGGTTCATATGCTGAAGATTCGCTCTGGTCGGAACAAAAAACGCAAGCCCTCCCCTTCAGGGGAGGGGTGGGGGTGGGGCCTAGGTTCTGGATACGACGCGAACGGATACCCGCCCCCGTCCCCTAATTCAGCTGGTTCAGCGAGATATAGCCAAGCTGCGCCGCCTTGAAGACGGTCTGGCTGCGGTTGACCGCGTCGAGCTTGATCGAGGCATTGTGGATGTGGAAGCGCACGGTCGCGCGGCTGCGGTGCATGATCATGCTGATTTCGAGATCGGTCTTGCCGATCGCCGCCCAGCGCAGGCATTCCACCTCGCGCTTGGAGAGTCGCGATCCCGGCGGCAGCCGCTGGATCGATCCGGTGGCGTGCACATAGCTGGCGATGAAGGTGCGCCCGTAAATGCCGAACGCATCGCTATAGCGTTCGAACTCCTCGCTGAGCTCGGTCTTGCTCCGGTCGATCGGGTTGAAGCTCACCGCCCCGATCTGCCCGAACGGCAGGTGCACCGGCACCACGATCGCCGCGCGCGTCATCGCCCGCTGCTCGAAATTGGAAAGGTCGATCGCATCCAGATAGGGATTGGGCTGGCGCGTGCGGAAGCCTTCGGCATTCGCCCAGAAGGGCTCGCTTTCGAAGCGGCAGGCGGTGGTGATCGGCGAATCCAGCGCGATCCGGCTGTTCTTCCACCACACCCGCTCGTCGGTCCCGTCCCAGCCGAACACGTCGCGTGCCAGGATCGCGCCTTCGGCATCGACCGGGGTGCGCTTGTCGGCGATGTCGTGCGCGGGCGCCACGCGCATCCCGCCCATGCTGAGCGCAATTGCTGCGAGCGCCTCCGCAGCACGGCGAACGTCGTTAATATCGGTGATGCGCACGGCGTTGACGTTCTCGAGCGAAAGCACAAAGTCAGCCGGATCAGCCATTCGATATTCTTATTGCGGTTCAGGCATATTTACAACGCCTAGCCTTTTGAGGAGCGGAAGCAGCGCGCGGGATGCGTCAAGAATAGGCCCAAGAAAAAGCAAGCTTGGCAAGAAGACGTGAATTTCGACCTGACCGAAGATGAGGAGATGCTGAAGGCGCTCGTCGAGCGCTTCGTTGCGGATCGCTACGATCCCGACAAGCGCCGCGCCTATCTCGCCGAGCCGGAAGGCTTTTCGCGCAGCAACTGGGCGCTGCTGGGCGAGCTGGGATTGATCGCCCTGCCTTTCGCGCCCGAGCATGGCGGGCTCGGCGCAGGCGCGACCGGGCTGGCGACGGTGTTTGAGGTGCTGGGCCGCGGGCTGGTGGTAGAGCCGCTGGCGGAGGCCGCGCTGCTGGCGGGCGGCCTGTTGGCGCGGTTGGCTGGCGATGCGCTGAGCGCCGAATGGATGCCGCAGCTGATCGCGGGCGAGAAGCGGCTGGCCTTCGCGCACCGCGAAGCAGCGGCACGCGACAATTGGGCCTGGGTGGAAACCCGCGCGCAGGACAACCGGCTGAGCGGCGAGAAATCGCTGGTGGTTGCAGGCGCAGGCGCGGACGGCTTTATCGTCTCCGCCCGCAGCGCCGGTGCTGCGGGCGATAGCGGGGGGATCGCGCTCTATCTGGTCGAAGCCTCCGCGCCGGGGCTGGAGATCGCGCCGTGGCGGCTGGTCGACGGCGGTGTCGCGGCGACGCTGCGGCTCGACAATGTCGATGCCGTGCCGCTCGGGGGCGGGCTGGCCGAGATCGCCGAAGCGCGCAGCTGGCTCGCGCTCGCGCAATCGGCCGAAGCGCTCGGCATCATGGAGCGGCTGTTCGCCGAGACGCTCGATTTCCTGCGCACCCGCAAGCAATTCGGCGTGCCGCTTGGCAGCTTCCAGGCGCTGCAGCATCGCATGGCCGCGCAATATAGCCAGATCGAGCAGGCGCGCGCGCTGCTCAACCTCGCGATGATGACGCCGCCCGAGGATGCGGCGGCGTGGCGGCGGGCGGTTGACGGCGCGCGCGCCTTCATCGCTGACGCGGCGGTGGCGCTGGGCCACGAGATGATCCAGATGCACGGCGGCATGGGCGTGACCGACGAGCTCATCATCGGCCACGGCCACAAACGCCTGCTGATGCTCTCGCGCTGGCCAGAAACGAGCGCGGCCGCGCTCGATCGCTATGCGGGCGTAAGCTGACCTCAGCCCCTCCCCTTCAGGCGAGGGGCCTGGCCGTCTTCGTAAAGCCGAAGGAACAGCTAGCCCTGCTGCTTGATCCAGCCGATCCCGCGCCGCAGCAGCGTGTGGAAGACAGGCAGGTCCCAGGCGCAGCGATCCACCGTCGGCCACCAATCCAGCATCGGCTGGAGATCATAATGGCCGCGGCAATGGCCAAGCGTGAGGTAAAGCACCGCGCCCTCCCCATGCCGCTTGATGTAGAATACCGGATGGGTGCCGGGTGCGCGCTCAGCCTCGACGAAGCCCGCGCCTGGCTCGGTGCATTCGGTTTCGAGCAGCACGTGGAGATCACCGTGCAGCTCCATATGATAGAGCTCGTCGGTTGCCTCGAACGGCTCCACGCCCTCGACGAGCGGGTGGGTGGGATCAGCCACCGTCACCCGGTATGGCGCGATCGGCGGGTGCGAGAGGAATTGCGAGCCGAGCAGGTCCATATAGAGCGGCGCCCAGCGCGGCGCGTCCCACAGTCCATTCTCCAGCAGCCGCAGCACCGAGTTGGTGCCGTGCAGCGCGTACCAGCGCCCGCCCTTGGCCAGCCAAGTGCGCAACGCCTCCTGCGCCTTGAGCGAGGGAGTGACGTCGCAAGTATAGGTGATCAGGATATCGGCCGCTTCGATCGCCGCGACATTCTCGAAATCCTCGAACACGCGGGTGCGCACGCGCTCGTCCTCGGACAGCAGCTTGAGCAACTCCAGCCGGGCGAAATCCATATCGTGCCACACGCCGCCGCACACCAGCATGCAATCGATGCGCGGCGGATGCGCCTGCTCGCTCATGCCTTGCCGCCCCCAATGTATTTCTCGAGCGTCTGGTGGAACTGGCGGATGCGGATCTCCTGATAGTCGCCGAGATTGACCTCGCCGGTCTTGGAGCAGTGCAGCCCCTGCTGCACATAGGGCAAATTATCCATGTCCTGCTCGAACACGTCGCCGAGGATGCCGATCTCCTTGCACGCGCTCCACGGCTCGTCCTTGCCGAGCATCCGCATCGGCGCGCCGCGCGGGATCGGCTGGCCGGGCGGTACCCGGGTGAGCACGCGCACCTCCATCAGGCAGGTGTCGGGCGTGGCGCCGGGCCGCCAGCGATAGACGATGTTGGGCATGAAGCCGCCCCATGGCGCGAAATTCGGGAAGACATTGTAGACGAGCGCGTCGAGCAGCTCGGAATCGGTCGCGTGGCTGTGATCATGGCCGAACATGCGCGTATAATTGGCGCGCATCGCCTCGCCCAGCGCATGCCGCGCGCTCACGCCCTGGGGCACCTTCACCGCATAGGGATCATCGGGATTGCCTTCGTAATTGTCGGCCGAGCGGCCATTATATTTGATGAACTCGTCGACGATCCACTGCTCGGTCCTGCCCTCGGCATTGATGTGGGGAGACATGATGCCGAACGGAACGAGGTTCACGTTCACATTATCGCCCCAGATCCAGTAGGCGGAATTGCAATCGCCGGTGAAGGGCAGCAGCTGCGGATGGGTGATGATGGTGTGCCAGGCCTCCATGAAGGCCTCCATCGTCACCTTCCAATTGGCCGGCACTTCCTTGGCCACCCAGATTGCGGTGGTGCATTCCTCATGCCGCCAGCGCTTGAAATGCTCGGGCAGCGGCGCGAGAAATTCCTCCAGGCTCGGCCCGCCGGGATTTTCGCGCAGGAAAATATAGCCGCCCCAGCGGCCGACCTCGGCCTCCGGCAAATGCATCTTCTCGTCGGTCAGATGGCTGAAATCCCAGCGGCAGGGGTTCGACGCGAAGCTGCCGTCCTTGTTCCAGGTGAAGCCGTGGAACGGGCAGATGAACTGATCGGCATGGCCGTCCTGGGTGCGCAGCTTGCGCCCGCGATGCATGCAGACATTGTGCATCGCCTTGACCGAGCCGTCCTCCTGGCGCGAGAGCAGATAGGTTCGCCCGGCATTTTCGAAGACGGTATAGTCGCCGGGCTCGGGAATATCCTCCTCGCGCGCGGCGAACTGCCAGACATGCGGCCACATCTTCTCGCGCTCCAGCCGCGCGAACTCCTCGCTGGTGTAGCGGCTGGCGGGGATCGGCTCCGATCCCAGATAGGTGTAGCTTTCCTGCTTGAGGAAATCGGGCGTCGCGCGCGCGTCCAGATCCATCAGCTCTTCCCAGCTGATGCCGGGGGAGCGGTTGCGCCCACGCATTTTGGCGTCCGCCTTGGCGCTGGCCTCGGGATCGATATCTGCCACGGAATCCTCCAGTTGATTCTAATATTGGGCATCAGCTTGGCGCAGGCGCATGATCGCGTCACCTTGCCGAAAGCACAGGTTATTTCGCGCACGAAATCGGCCAACCCTAAGCGGCCATCTATAAACGAGGAGAGGATTGCATGGCAAAGCGGCTCGAGGGCAAGGTCGCGCTCGTCACCGGGGGAACGTCGGGCATCGGCGCGGCGGCGGTGCGGCGGCTGGTGGCGGAGGGCGCGCAGGTCGTCTTCACCGGATCGAAGGCCGACGCCGCGGCCGCGCTGACCACGGAAACCGGCGCTGCCTTCGTCAGCCATCGCGTGCAGGACGCCGATGCCTGGCCAGCGCTGATCCAGCAGATCCTCGCAGCGCACGGCCGGCTCGACATCGCCTTCGCCAATGCCGGCACCGAATCGGGCGACGCCAGCATCGAGGATATCTCGCTCGAAGGGTGGAACAATGTCGTCGCGATCAACCAGACCGGGGTGATGCTGACGGTGCAGCATGCGGTGCGCGCGATGGCGCGGAACCCCGGCGGCCCGGCCGGATCGATCATCGTCAATAGCTCGATGAACGCGTTGCGCCCGCTCGGCAATTATTGCGCTTATTCGGTCACCAAGGCGGCGGTGGTGGCGCTCGCCAAATCGGCGGCGGTCTATTGCGGGCAGAAGGGCTACAGGATCCGCGTCAACGCGATCCTGCCCGGCGTCGTCGAAACCGATCTCATCCGCAACATCATGAACAGCCAGCCCGATCCGGCGGCGGCGCGCGCGATGTACGAAAGCATGGCGCCGCTCAAGCGGCTGGCGCAGCTCGACGAGGTGGCCGGGCTGGTCGCCTATCTCGCTTCGGACGAGGCCGGGTTCATCTCGGGCGGCGAATATACGATCGACGGCGCGACAACGGCGGGGATGATGGGGGTATGAGCGAGCTGGGTTCGCTGCGGCTGCAAGGCCGCGTGGCATTTATTTCGGGTGGCCTGCGCGGCATCGGGCTTGCGATCGTCGAACGCTATCTGGCCGAAGGCGCCGAAGTCGTGCTTTCCGATCTCGATGCGGCCGAAAGCCCAGCCGCGCGCGAGGTGCTCGATCGGCTGGGCGCGGGCGCGAGCTACATCGCCGCCAATGTCGCGATCGAGGGCGATTGGGAACGCGCGCGCGATCTTGTGCGCGATCGTCACGGCCGGCTCGACATCCTCGTCAACAACGCCGGCACCGATCTCACCGGCCCGGTCGAGAGCCTGTCGATGGAAAGCTGGCGGCGGATCATGTCGATCAATGTCGATGGCGTGTTCCTCGGCACCAAGCATTTCGTGCCGATGATGGCCGCAAGCGGCAAGGATGTGCGCGGCGGCGCCAGCATCATCAACTTGAGCTCGATCATGGGCATGGTCGGCTATAACGAGGTTTCGGCCTATAATGCCAGCAAGGGCGCGGTGCGCCTGTTCACCAAGGGCATCGCGATCGAGTTCGCCACCAAGAAGATGCCGATCCGCGCCAACTCGATTCATCCCGGCTTCGTGATGACGCCGCTGATGCAGGCGGGGTTCCAGCGCTGGGTCGAAAAAGGCATCGCTAGCAGCACGCAGGAGCTGGCCGACACGATGGCAGCGACCACGCCGGTCGGCCGCGTCGCCGACCCGGCCGAAATCGCCGGCGCGGCCTTCTTCCTGGCCGGCGAGGACAGCAGCTACGTAACCGGCGCCGAAATCGTCGTCGATGGAGGATGGACCGCACAATGACAATCGCCCTTCCCGATACGATCGCGTTGGTGACCGGCGCTGCCGGCGGCATCGGCCGCGAGCTTTGCAAAGCATTGAAGGCGGCCGGCGCGACTGTGATCGCGACCGATCTTGCTGCATCGGCCGACGGAATTGCTGCAGATCATTATCTGCAGCATGACGTGACGGATGCCACAGCATGGCAGCGAGTTTCTGGTTACGTCTCAGACAATTACGGGCGATTGGACACGCTGGTGAACAATGCCGGTATCTCGATCGTGGCGAAGTTCGAGAAGTCTCCGCTCAGCGAATGGCATCGGGTGCAGCAAGTCAATGTCGATTCAATCGTGATCGGCGTGCAGGCGCTGCTGCCGCTGCTCAAGGCGGGTGGCAAGGCGCGCAAGGGCGGCGCCTCGATCGTCAACTTCTCCTCGGTCGGCGGCCAGCGCGGGGCGGCGTTCAACGCGGCCTATTGCACCAGCAAGGCAGCGGTGCTGATGCTCACCAAATGCCTCGGCGCCGAATTCGCCGCGCTCGGCTATAATATCCGCGTCAACAGCGTCCATCCCGGCGGCATCGATACCGCGATGCTCAATGCGATCATCGATCGCTATGTCGAACTCGGTGCCGCCCCCTCGCGCGAAGCGGCGGTGCAGGGCATCAAGATCAACCACCCGATCGGCCGCATGGGCCGCCCGGACGAGCTCGGCGGCGGCGTGGTCTATCTCTGCTCGGAAGCCGCAAGCTTCGTCACGTGCAGCGAATTGGTCATCGACGGGGGCTTCACGGCGATTTGAGGGCGCAGGCGCTTACGCCATGGATGGGCGGAAAGGGGTGGGACGCCGACTTGCGGCTCTCAGACAAAAAGTGTCATGAGCAGACATTATCGATACCTCCTCTCAGCTTTCATCGTTGTTTAGGCGTCTAGTGTTAGTCGTTGAACAATGAACTCCATACGTAGCCTTGGCTCACTTTTTATGTCGGTCTCTCTGTTAGGGTCGTGTTCCGATCCTAGCCCTTCCCGATCTCGGCCAATGCCCGATGAGATCGTACCGTTGGAGATAGATGGCACTGCCATTTTTATACCGAAGGCTTGGAACGCTGGACGGCCTTGGGATGCGCGTCCGTGGCGAAACGGAGTTCTGGCAGGGACCGGAGGTTGGGGACAATTCAATCCAACCGTTGGAGCGTTAGCGTTGGCAGGTGATGATGGCGAACATCCCAAGGATGGGATTTATCGGGCAACGAGCAATGGGCAGAAAGTTGATCCTCGCGATCCATTTTTCACGTTGTCAATCTCCTTTGAATTTCCTCTGCCACCCGCGGAAAAAACTTGGTGGGGTACAAGCAGCGACAATAGGTCTACCCCGTTTCATTTGATAGGCTGCACATATCCTATCATGCTCCCGGCGAACGAGAGATGCCCTATTTGTCATTGCTCAATGATTTGAACCCGGACGATGGGGAAGATTTAGGCGATGGCTGGCGAACGGTATCACGCCAATATTCCAACCGAACAGTTTGGTTTCGTTTTGACGCGTTGGACTGGCATGCACGTGGCGGCACCTTGCCTCGACGTTTGGCATCGAGCGACAGCAGAGGCGAAGGCATCTGGTATCATTACCTGCCGCTTTCGCCGCGTGGCTGGAGCGCCGATTTCCTTACTATACGGCTTCCGATGTCGCGATGGCGGGCCAAATATGCTGCTGCAGAAACACTCTATGACTGGCTTGGCACATCGCCTGCAAAACGCAATTCCACTCAGCGTTTCGTGTGGTGGCAGGATTTGCGGGATCGACCGACACATTAGCGAGGGTGATAATAGATGTCTGGTTTCGGGGTGTGAGCATCAGCCCCCTTACGACCGGCCTTGGGTCGATCAGTGCCATTCCGGCTACGGGTTCACAATCCGGTTATTCAACGCCCCCGCCGCGATCCTGTCGCAGATGGACTGCTCCCGCCGAACGTCGCCATCGGCTCACACCCGCCCATGGACATAATCGTCCAGCAGCTCGTGGAAGCGCTGGACGCGCTTTTCCTGATAGCTGAGGATGCAGCCCTTGAACCCGCGCGAGTTGAGCCCCTGCTGCTGGCTGGTGCCGATGCTCAGATCCTGATCGGCGACGAAGCCCAGCGACTTGCCGTCGCCATAGACCGAATGCTCATGCTCGGCCCATGTGAGCGGGCGCATGCCGACCGGGGTCATCACCTCGGTCATGCCCTTTACCGGCGGCATCAGCACCCAGTGCTGGAACACGCATTTTTCCGGATCGGTCGGGTGCGGCTCGGTGCGCAGGATCTGGCACTGCTCGGGCGACATGGTGAGCGTGAGGTTGGGGAAGAAGGTGCAGTGGAAATAATCGACCAGCTGCTGATCGGTCATCTTCTCATAATTGGCATAGCCGCGCTCCGCGCCTAGCCTCCGCTTGGCGGCGATGATCGCGGCGCGGATCTCGCCCGTGCGGCCCCGATAGTCCTCCGGATCGATGCCCCAGCTCCGCGCCACCTCGGCAAGCGCGGGCGGCACGTCGCCGATCTGGAAGCTCTCGTTGCGGGTGGTCGCCTGATGGCCCTTCATCCACATGCTGTTGTGGCCGCTGTCATACATCGCGAACAGCGTATCGGGCAGGCCATCGTTGATGAACTGCGAAAGCTCCGGATGAATGGTCGGGAGGTGATAGCTCTCGTTGAAATTGTCGCGGATGATCTTCCAGTTGAACGCGCAATCGGCCGACATGTTGAGCACGCGGATCCAGTTTTCCAGCCCGTAATTTTTGAGCAGCTCGGGAAAGGGATCGAGCCAGTCATGAAGCGGCTTGGCGTCCGGGTCCATGCAGTAGAAGATGAACGGCCCCCAGCTCTCGCAACGCAGTTCGGTGAGCTTCACCTTGCCGCACGGATTGCCGCCGGGGAAATCATCCGGATCCTGCACATAAGCGAGCGTGCCGTCCGGCGTGAACTGCCAGCCATGATAGCCGCAGGTGATCCGGTCGCTGCCGCCGACATCGCCGAGCACCAGCCGGTTTCCGCGATGCGGGCAGCTGTTGTAGAAGGCCTTGATCGAACCATCGCCCTGGCGGACCATGATCACCGATTCCTTGCCGAAATTATGGCGGACGAAATCGCCCTCCTCCTCCAGTTCGGCGATCATGCCGCCCAGATGCCAGACGCGCGGCCAGAGATTGCGGTGCTCCAGCTCCATCCATTCCTTCGAGATATAGCGCTCGGCGGTGATCGGATCGCCGCGCACCGGCGGATCAAACCCTTCCGAATAGCGCGAGAGAAACGCTTCGACCGTCATGACATCCTCCTGGGGTTCACCCTGCCCCAATCCCGCGTCCGGCTGATCGCCCGGACGCTTTAGCCGGTTCATGCGCCGGCGCAGCAGCCGCCCCAACTCGACATTTGGCTAGTGGGGCATGACGAGGAGCGTGGGCCAGGATTTTGGTCAGGCCACCCACGTCCTCACGTCATGCTGAACTTGTTTCAGCATCCACCCGGCCACGGGTGCCGGACTTGCGGGGCAGTGGACCCTGAAACAAGTTCAGGGTGACGGTTCTGGATCCGAGCATCCAAGGCCACCCAACCAACCGAAAATTGGCTCATTAGGTGGACGCTGCGTGAAATCGCGTTGGTCTGGTGGCGATCTGGCGCTAGTGCAGCCGCTGGCATTGGTTGCGGCAATCACAGGATTAGCGGAATGACAGAATATGCTTTGGTGACAGGTGCCGCTTCCGGCATGGGTCGGGCTACCGCAGAGGTCATGCAGGCCGCGGGCTGGTCGCTTTTGCTGGTCGATCTTGATGCAGGCAGGCTCGAAGCGGTCGGTTCGGAACTTCGCGGATCCGGCGCCGTGGACTTGCTCGCCGGCGATCTGACCGACGCCACGTTCATCGCGCAGCTTTCGGGGAAGCTGGCGGAGTGCAGGATCTCTGCAGCCGTCCACTGTGCCGGCATTTCGCCCGGCATGGGCAACCCAAGTCGAATCCTTGAGGTGAACCTCGCCGCCTCAATCGCGCTCGTCGATAGCTTGGTCGATGTGATTGCCGATGGCGCTTCAGTGGTGTTGTTTGCGTCGACTGCGGGCCACATGATCGCGGGCACGTTCGATCAGCAGATCGCCGAGGCCATTACCAGGCGCGATCTTGCTCCATTACAAGACCTGGCGACCGGGCCCGAGATTGCTTACGCCATCTCCAAGCGCGGGGTTCAGCTCCTTGTGCGAAACAGAGCGCTGAGCTTCGGGAAGAGGAACATGCGGATCAACTCAGTCTCGCCGGGCATTATCGATACGCCTATGTCACGCGGGGAAATGACGCAGCAGCCCTTGATGAAGACGATCATCGAGAAGTCTCCGTTGCCCCGACTTGCTCTTCCCCGCGAAGTGGCGACGGTGGCGACGTTCCTTTGCGGTCCCGATGCCACCTTCGTCACCGGAACCGATATTTTGGTTGATGGCGGCGCGATGACGACCAGTTCCGAGATACTCGTAGAATGAGAGAGCTGCCCGTCAATTGGCGTGGATGCGAGCCTTCGCCGGCAGGACGGCCCTGAGGCAGCTCGATCGCATCGGTTGAGCGGTCGCGATCTCGTCGCATCTCGCTCTTCCCCCAACCCTCTGGCCCTTCCGCCAGCTTCGATCGTTTGCAAACCCTGGCTATGGGTGAATCATCGGTTGGGAAGAGGAGTGTTCGAATGGCCACTATCGCAATCACGGGCGCCTCGCGGGGCATCGGCCTTGAGCTGGCGCGGCAATATGCCGCCGCGGGCGATCAGGTGCTCGCCTTCTGCCGCAGCCCGCAAAAGGCGGACGCGCTCAACCGACTGGCGGCGGAAACCGGCAAGGTCCGCGTGATCGAGATGGACGTGGCGGACGAGGCCTCGGTCAAGCGCGCGGCGGCGCAGGCGGGCGATGCGCCCGTGGACGTGCTGCTGAACGTCGCCGGCATTTCAGGGCCGGAGGGCAACGAGCTCGAATCCTCCGATTGGAGCGCCTGGGCGGAAACCTTCAACGTGATGACGATGGGCCCGCTGCGCGTGCTGCAGGCCTTCCTGCCGCGTATGCGGCCGGGCGCGAAGGTGATCAACCTTACCAGCCAGGTCGGCGCATCGACCTGGCCTTATCGCGGCTACTATGCCTATAGCGCGGCCAAGGCCGGGCTCAATCGGCTGATGCGTGCGGTGGCGATGGATCTGCGCGATCGCGGCATCATCGTCGGGTTGGTGCATCCCGGCTGGGTGCAGACCGAAATGGGCGGCGCCAACGCCGACATCACCCCGCGGGAAAGCGCCGAGGGCATTCGCGCGGTGACCGCCGCGTGGACGCTCGAACGCTCGGGCGAATTCCTCAAATGGAACGGGGAGACCCATCCCTGGTGAGCGCGGGCGTCAATGCCGGAAGTGCCGCATTCCCGTGAACAGCATGGCAAGCCCGGCCTTATCGGCGGCGGCGATCACCTCATCGTCGCGGATCGAGCCGCCGGGCTGGATCACGGCGGTGGCGCCCGCCTCGACCGCCGCGAGCAGGCCGTCTGCGAAAGGAAAGAAGGCATCCGAGGCGACCGCCGATCCGATCGTGCGCGGCTCCGGCCAGCCCGCCTTTTCGGCTGCGTCCTTGGCCTTCCACGCGGCGATGCGCGCCGATTCAAGCCGGTTCATCTGGCCGGCTCCGATCCCGGCGGTTGCGCCATCCTTGGCGTAGACGATCGCGTTGGATTTCACATGTTTGCACACCGTCCAGGCGAACAGGCAATCGTCGAGCTCGCGCGCGGTCGGCTGCCTTCTGCTGACGACCTTGAGCATATCGCGCGTGACGCGGCCATTGTCGCGATCCTGCACCAGCGCGCCGCCGGCGATGATCTTGGTCATCAGCCCCGCGCGCGCCGGATCGGGCAGCTCGCCGGTCAACAGCAGCCGCAGATTCTTCTTGCGCGCGAACACGGCACGGGCGGTTTCATCCGCATCGGGCGCGGCAACGACCTCCGTGAAAATCTCCGAAATCGCGGCTGCGGTCGCGCCGTCGAGCGGACGGTTGCAGGCAATGATGCCGCCGAAGGCTGAGACCGTGTCGCACGCAAATGCCGCCTGATAGGCTTCCAGCAACGTCTCCGCCGTCGCGACTCCGCAGGGATTGGCGTGCTTGACGATGACGACCGTCGGCGGCCCGTCGCGAAATTCGCTGACCAGTTCGAGCGCGGCGTCAGCATCGTTATAATTGTTGTAGCTGAGTTCCTTGCCCTGCACCTGCTCAGCCTGGGCGATGCCGCGCGCAGCCGGCCCGACCGGAACGTAGAGCGCCGCGCGCTGATGCGGATTCTCGCCATAGCGCAGCATCGATACCAGCCGGGTCGGCACCGAGCGGACGGGTGGAAAATCCTCCCCCTGATCGATCTTGCTGAACCAACCCGCGATCATCCCGTCATAGGCGGCGGTGGCCGCGAACGCCTTCGCCGCCATCTTCTTGCGGAAGGCGAGGCTGGTGCTGCCATCCTGCCCCTCAAGCTCGGCGATCAGGCCAGCATAATCGGTGGGATCGGTGACGATCGTCACATAGGCGTGGTTCTTGGCGGCGGAGCGCACCATCGACGGGCCGCCAATATCGATATTCTCGATGATCTCGTCACGGCTCGCGCCCTTGGCGACCGTCTGCGCGAAGGGATAGAGATTGACGATCACCAGATCGATCGCGCCGATCGCATGATCCGCCATCGCCCTGGCATGCTCGGGATCGTCGCGCACCGCGAGCAGGCCGCCATGGACCTTGGGATGAAGCGTCTTCACCCGCCCGTCCATCATCTCGGGAAAGCCGGTCAGATCGCTCACGTCGCGCACGTCGAGCCCCGCATCGCGCAGCGCCTTGGCGGTGCCGCCGGTCGAGACCAGCTCCACGCCGCGGCGGGCGAGCGCCCGCCCCAGCTCAACCAATCCGCTCTTATCCGACACGGACAGCAGCGCCCGCGCGATCTTCACCTGATCCATGATCGACCCTTGTTTCAGCTTGCGCGGCGGAAAATCCAGGAGACGCTGATTCCGCCCGCGGGCGCCTCCGTAGCGATTACGAGCTGGTGCGTCGAGCGTGGCCAGCCGCTGGGATCGACCCACAGGCTCTCGTCCACCGAAAGCGTGCCGCCCTTGCAGCGAAACTGCCAGAGCGGGCCGCCATCGATGCGGAGCAGCGCGCCGAGCCCGTCGGCGGTCTGGGTCACCTCCACATCCGGCGACAGATGGAAACGCACGGCGACCGGCTGAACCGTGCGCAGCCGCACGCGGCGGCCTGCCGGGAGCAGCAGATCCTCGCCTGCCAGTTCGCGGCCATTCGCAGCCAGCTGCAGCTGCCGCTTGTGGAGAAACCCGAAGCGACGGGCATAGCCATCATGGCTGACCTCGAGCCGGCTGCCGGCGTCGGTTTCCGAACGATCGCAGGCGACCTCGTAGACGCCGCGCCCCATGGTGCCGTCGGGATAGGTGGCGGTGGAGTTGGTATCCGCGATCACCAGCGTCGAATGGGCGGCGGTGGCGCGCAATGCATCGGCGAGCCCGGCCGGGAAATCCGCCGATCCCCCGCCCGGCCCGCCGCAGTTGACGACCAGGCGATGCTCGCCATCCGAAAATTCGAAGGCCAGCGTCGAGGCGCAGGCGCCATTGGCGAGCCGCTGCACCGGGGGCGGCGCGGCATCGACGATCACGCGGCTCTGCCCGCCGGTCATGCGCTGATAGCCCCAGTCCGACGCCTGCCGCAGGGGTCTTGCCCGCACGGAGGACGCGCGCACCGCCGCCTCGATCCGCGAGGCATCGATCGGGGCGATGCCTTGCCAGCTCGAAAGGCCGCCATCGCCATGGGTGATGCCGAGCAGCGCCGGCACCGCCCGCTGCAGCGCGGTCGCGACCGCGGCCGGCGGATCGATCCGGCGCATCGCATAGACGCCCATCAGCTGCGACAGCCCCTCGACAAGCTCAAGCAGCGACAGGGGCGAGCGATCCAGCATCCCGCCATCGGCCGACATCGCCGCCTCCAGCGCGCGGACGAGCCCATCCTCGCCATGGAGGCGACGTCCTTCGCCGCCCGGAATGAGCAGGCCGGCGGCGATCACCCCTGTCCAGGCAATCACCCGCTGCAGCCCCCGCACCGCCTTGTCCGCGCTGCGATCGAGATGGCGCGCCTGCCGGGCAAGGCCATTCAGGACTGCCGACCGGTAGACCAGATTGCGCGAGGACAGGATGATCGGCGCATAGGCTGCCCAGAACAGGATGCGGCGCGCGCAGAGATCGGGCCGCCACACCGCCTGCGAGACCTTGCCGCCATGCACCGCCAGCCAATGCGCGATGATGCGTTCGGCGATGGCGGCGGATTGCGCGCGATCGGCCGCGGCGAGATCGCGCAGCCAGGCGAAGCTCTGCAAATGATCGAACAGCGCCGAGGACACCGAGAGGTTCGCGAAATCGAGCTCGATCAGCTCGATCGCTTCGCCGCGATGCGCGATCCGCCCTTCGAGGATCGCCTCGCCGGCGCGCGGCTCGCCGGGGATCGGATCGAGCGGCACGCCCAGCAACTTGAGCGGATAGCGCCCGCGCAGCCGCAGGCTGTGCAGCGGGGTGCGCCAGGCAAGGCGGTGAAAATGCTGCGCGAGCCGCTCGCTCAGCGACATGCCACGATCATTCTCGACGCGGATCAGCATGCGGCCGGGCTCGACGCCGTCTGCGGTATCGATCGAGCCCGGCGCGTTCATGAGCCCCTGAGCCCGGCGATATTGGCGGCATAGGCAGCCGGGCCGCCCCTGAAGCTCGCCGTGCCCGCCACCAGCACATTGGCGCCGGCATCGATCGCCTGCCGCGCGGTGGTCGCGTCGATGCCGCCGTCGACCTCGAGATCGATCGGCTTGCCGAGCTTGTCGATCGACTTGCGAACCGCCTCGATCTTGCGAAGCTGGCTCGTAATGAAGCTCTGCCCGCCGAAACCGGGATTGACGCTCATCACCAGCACCAGATCCACCTCCTCCAGCACATAATCGAGCATCTTGGCGGGCGTCGCCGGGTTGAGCGAGACGCCCGCTTTCTTGCCCAACGCCTTAACCCGCTGAAGCGTGCGGTGGAGATGCGGCCCTGCCTCGGCATGGACCGTGATGATATCCGCCCCGGCATTGGCGAAATCGTCGAGGAAAGGATCGACCGGGGCGATCATCAGATGAACGTCGAAGGTCTTTTGCGTATGCGGGCGCAGCGCCTTCACCACGCCCGGACCGATGGTGAGATTGGGCACGAAATGGCCGTCCATCACATCGACATGAATCCAATCCGCCCCAGCGGAATCGATCGCGCGAATCTCCTCGCCCAATTTGGCGAAATCCGCCGACAGGATCGATGGCGCAATAAGAACTGGTCCCGGCATCCCGACTCAGCGATTAAAGAGAGGTGTTGCGAGGTTCAACCCACGGCGGGTGCCTGTTCGTCTTTCCTGTGGAACATTGCAACGAAGAAACCGTCTGCCCCGCCTTCATCCGCCAGTATGGCGGGGGTGATACGGATGCGGCCGTCAGGCTGGACGCCGGGCAGGCCGCCGGGCGCGGCGACGGAGTCGAACTCGGCATGGGCCGATGCGAACCAGTCGGCAACCTGCTCGCCTTCCTCCTTCTCCAGCGAGCAGACCGCATAGACCAGCGTCCCGCCAGGTTTGACCGCTTGCGCGGCGCGCGCAAGGATCGCCTGCTGCTGGCCGGCGAGGTTCGCGATCGCCTTGGGCCGCACGCGATGCAGCACGTCGGGGTGACGGCGAAAGATTCCGGTGGCCGAGCAGGGTGCATCGACCAGCACCGCATCGAATTGCTCGTCCGGGGCATAAAGAAGCGCATCGGCAATGACGGTCCGCGCCGAAAGCTTCGTCCGCGCTAGATTCGCCTCGAGCCGCTTCATGCGGGCTTCCGACAGGTCGACCGCGGTCACGCTCCAGCCCGCCGCCGCAAGCTGCATCGTCTTGCCTCCAGGTGCGGCGCACAGATCGAGCACACTTCTCCCCTCGCCCGCGCCGAGCAGCCGCGCGGGCAGCGACGCGGCAATATCCTGCACCCACCAAAACCCGTCACCATAGCCCGGCAGCTCGGGTACCGACGCGCCGGCGGGCAGGCGCACATGGCCGGGCAGGAGGCTCGTGCCGCCGAGCCGTTCCGCCCATTCCGCGGTCGCGCTGATGTCGGCCAGGCTGAGATCGAGCGGGGGCGGGGCGGCCAGCATAAGCTGCGCGGCCGCGATTGCCTCCTCTCCCCATGCGGCCCGCCACCGCTCCGCCACGGCCTGCGCAAGCGTTGGCACTTCCGGTAGCTTCGCCCCGCCGCGCATCAGCGATCCGAACACGCCGTGCACCAGCTTGCGCGGCCCGCCATCCACCAGCGGCAGGACGGTCGCGATCGCGGCATGGCCCGGCGTGTCGAGGATCAGCGCCTGTGCCAGCGCGATGCGCAGCACGGTGCGCGCCTTGGCATCGTGCGGCAGCGGCTTGCGCGTGGCGCTGTCGATCAGCGCGTCAAGATCGGGAAGCCAGCGCAGCACGGCAGCGGCAATCGCATGAGTCAGACCACGATCGTCGGCACGCTCCAGCCCGCTTACGGCGGAAGCCAATGCCCCTTCCAACGGCAGGCCGCGCCGCAGCACGGCATCGAGCAGCTTGAGCGCGGCACGCCTTGCGGCAACGCCCGGAGGATCTTGAGGCAACATAGCTCCCCCATAGACGCCAATGCGGCGCGGGCGGCATTCATATTTCGGCGGTTGCGCCGAATGCCCGGTTCGGCGCGTTGACGATTAATCGCGGCCGAGCGGATCGAGCGCGCTGGCGCGGCGGCGCGTAACAGGCACCGACGCCGTCGAAGACACGAACGGCGCGCCGCCTGCCCCGCCCGCGATCGCCTGCAGTGCGGCGATGCGATTGGCGGTGTCGGGATGGGTCGAGAACATATTGTCGCGTCCGCCGCCGGGCAACGCCGGCACGATATAGAGCTGCGCGGCGGCAGGATTGGCCTCGGCGACCGGGTTGGGGATGCGCGCAGCCCCCTTTTCCAGCTTGGCCAGCGCTGAGGCGAGCGACAGCGGCTTGCCCGAAATCTCCGCGCCGGCACGATCCGCGCCATATTCGCGCTGCCGGCTGATCGCCATCTGCACGATCATCGCCGCGAACGGCGCGATCAGCACGGCGGCGAGCGTCGCGAGCCCATTCTGCCGATTCCCCTGATGGCCGAAGAACATCCCGAAATTGGCGAGCATCGAGATCGCGCCAGCGATCGTCGCGGTCATCGTCATGATCAACGTGTCGCGGTTGCGGACATGGCCCAGCTCATGCGCCATCACGCCCGCGATCTCGTCGCGGGTGAGCATGCCGAGCAGGCCGGTCGTGGCCGCAACTGCGGCATGCTGCGGATCGCGCCCGGTGGCGAAGGCGTTGGGATGCGGACTGTCGATGACATAGACGCGCGGCATCGGCAGGCCCGCGCGGGTCGCGAGAGTGCGGATGAGGCCGACAAATTCGGGACAGCTTCGCGCGTCCACCTCGCGCGCGTCGTGCATGCGCAGCACGATCTTGTCGGCATTCCAGAAGGTGAAGAGGTTCATGCCCGCGGCGAACAGCAAGGCGACCAATGCCCCGCCCGAACCGCCCAAACCATAGCCCACGCCCATGAACAACGCAGTCATCGCCGCGAGCAGCATGACTGTCTTGAAACCGTTCATCTTGCCTTTGGACCTCCGGACGCCAATGTGGGAAGCATCGACCCGTTGTTCAATCGGAACCATCCATGATCAAGCGAAAGCCCGGCGAACGCCCGCCGCATGTGAAGCCCCCCGCGCACCTCTCCAAAAGCCCGCCCGTGCCCGAGCCGGCGGCGCCGCGCGGCGATCCCGAACATGGCGGCCGCGACGGCCTCGACCCCACCCGCTATGGCGACTGGGAGCTCAAGGGCATCGCGGTCGATTTTTGAGCCCGCCCAAAGGCAGCCCGCTTCGAGGTTGAGATTTCCTGACCTCGGTGTATATGTGTGAAAACACTAAAACACCGGAGTGCTAATGTCCTCTGTTCGCTGGAATATCGCCGTGTCGCCGGACACCGATCAAGCCGTTCGCATGTTCCTCGCCGCCCAAGGCGGGGGCCGCAAAGGCGACCTGTCGCGCTTCATTGAACAGGCGGTGCGGACCTATTTGTTCGAACAGGCTGTGGAGCAGGCCAAGGACGCGACATCCGATATCGGCGAGGCGGACCTGGCCAATCTGATCGATGAAGCGGTCCAGTGGGGGCGCCATAACTGATGCGCGTAATCCTGGACACAAATGTCCTGATCGCAGCACTCATCTCACGATACAGCCCGCCCGAGACGATCTATCGCGCATGGCGCAGCGGCCGCTTCGAGCTGGTTACATCCCGCCTGCAACTGGACGAGCTGCGGAGGATAAGCCGCTATCCCAAGCTGAAGGCGATCCTGCCAAACCACCGCATCGGCACCATGATCAACAATCTCGACCGCGCGATCGTCCTGGATCATCTCCCGGAATTGCCTGACGGCGCGGAGGCGAGCGATCCCAATGACGATTTCCTTTTAGCCATGGTACTCGCGGGCGACGCCGATTTTCTTGTGACCGGAGACCGCAACGCCGGTCTCCTGCAACGCGGCAGCTTCCAACGCGCGCGAATTCTCAATCCTGGGGCCTTTTGCGCCGAACTGGGCTTGAGCGCGACGCGCTAGAACTTCCCGGCCAATGGCATGTGTGCTACCATGCACTAACCTTGTAACACATGGAGCTGCCAGCGTGGGCGATGCCACCTTCACCTTCCGCGTCGACGAAGCGCTCAAGAGCGCCTTTGCTGATGCCGCCAAGGCGCATGATCGCACCGGCGCGCAGCTTATCCGCGATTTCATGCGCGATTATGTAGCTGGCGAACGCGCTGCGGTCGGCCATGACGCCTGGTTCCGGCGGCAGGTGCAGATCGGGCTCGATTCGGCGAATGCGGGGAGGCTGATCTCGGACGATGAAGTCGAGGCGGAAGCGGAATCATGGCGCAACGAGACGCGTGCAAGGATGGCCAGTAAGGCGTGAAGCTCACATGGACGCTGGAGGCGCATCAGGATCGCCTGATCTACGATCTAACCGGAGAAATGTAGAATTTGTGCCTATTCGACTGGTCGCCTAAAGCGTAATTGCACACCATTGCCACCCGATTGGACGCATCGGATGAGCAGGTCATCATCTTCAATTTTCAAATCAATGCGCTGAACAGATGCGCTGCTGGGATTAATGAAATCCATCTCATCCGGGAACGATGGAATTTTTTGGTAGATTTCTGAGCGACCGTCGGAGAACTTTGCCTGCAACTCGGTCCGTCCGTTCTCGTCGCTTGAAATCTCCCAGCTTAAAAGACCCGCCGTCGACAATGCGCTGCGGGTATTGAGCGTGCCCTCAAGTGAACCTCTCTCCGAATAACGCACATACATTGGAGCAGCCACTGGCCCACTGCCTAGAGACCAATTCCCGGTCATGCCCCTGATCGGCAGGTGCTCAAGCTTTGCAGGTGGCGGGGGAGCCAGCATCAGCAAAATTCGAGCATCTGTTTTATCCAGCGCGGCGCGAGCGTTAACAATTGCGGACGGGGATGCAGATGGTCCGCCGGCGTCCTTTACTGCCGCAGCCAAAGCAAGATCATACTCCTTGCGGCATATTTCCTTAGCTTCTTTCATCCGCTCTTCGGGTGGGCCCTCGCCATTGCGCCTGTCAATTGCCGCCTTCGCGTAACATTCCACGTACGCGACATGCTTTAGTTGCGTCTCGTTATTTTCTTTAGGCCAGGATAAAGACTCGGGGATTGCTTGCGCGGCAAGCAGCATTGTTAACAGCAACAGCAGCTCTCTCACTCGATTATTCGGCTGAAAACTGACATAGGTGCACCTATGAGGCAACCCACCGCCAATGACCGCTCTCCCAAAGCTCTCAGCAAGCGAAGGCTGGCATCCATGTCTCTCGCCATTGAAGATCAGCTCGGGTTCGGAGCGACATAGGCTCCAGCCTGCGCTGGAGCGACGTGGTTCTTCCTTATTCCTGTGAAGCGATCGCCGTCAGGAAATAGTCGATTGAAAGATTGTCGCTCAAGCCGAAGCCCCGCATCGGCGAGAAGCTGAGGCCGCGGCGATCGATCACGGTCAGGCCGTTCGCCGCCAGCAGGGTCTCAAGCTCGCCCGGGGTGATGAAGCGGTTCCAGTCATGCAGCCCCTTCGGCACATGGCCGAGGCCTTCCGCCAGCGTGATCATCGCCAGCCGCGATTGCGGCGTGCGGTTAGGGGTGGAGAGGATCAGCAGTCCGCCCGGAGCCAGCGCCGCCGCGAGCCCCGCCACGAACGCGCCCGGATCGGCGACATGCTCGATCACCTCCATGCTGGTGACAAGATCGTAACGAGGGCCTTCCGCCATGATCGCCGCGAGTTCGCCCGCGCGATAATCGATCAGCAGCCCCTGCCCTTCGGCATGGAGTTTCGCGGCGGCGATATTCTCCGGCGCAGCGTCCACCCCGGTGACATCCGCGCCCAGCCGGGCGAGCGGCTCGGCGAGCAGCCCCGCGCCGCAGCCGACGTCGAGCGCTTTCCGCCCCGCGAGCGGCTTGCGGTCGGACGGCTCCGTGCCCCAATGCGCATCGATCCGTTCGCGCAGATAACGCAGCCGCACCGGGTTGAGCTTGTGCAGCATCGCCGAGCTGCCCTTCGGGTTCCACCAGTCGGCGGCGAGCTTGCCGAACTGCTCGGCCTCGGCAGGGTCAATCGTTGCGGGATGGTCGGCGCTTGCGTTCGTCATGGCTGCTCATTATCAGGCGCGCGTCTTTCCACCCAGCCCTGAAACAAAAGCAAAGCGCAGATCCATGGCCCGTATCGTGATGAAGTTCGGCGGCACCTCGATGGCGGGGATCGAGCGGATTCGCAACGTCGCCAATCGCGTGAAGCGCGAGCATGATGCGGGCAATGAGGTGGCGGTGGTCGTATCCGCGATGTCGGGCGAGACCGATCGGCTGGTGAATTTCTGCCGCGAGGCCGCGCCGCTTTATGATCCGCGCGAATATGATGTGGTCGTGGCATCGGGCGAGCAGGTCACGAGCGGGCTGCTGGCGATCGTGCTGCAGGCAATGGGCGTGCCGGCGCGGAGCTGGCTCGGCTGGCAATTGCCGATCAACACTTCGGACGCGCACGCCTCCGCCCGCATCACGGCGATCGATTCCGACAGGCTCGGCGCGGCAATGACATCGGGCGAGGTCGCGGTCATTCCCGGCTTCCAGGGGATGACCGACGAGGGCCGGGTGACGACACTGGGGCGCGGAGGATCGGACACGTCGGCAGTGGCGGTGGCGGCGGCGATGAAGGCCGATCGCTGCGACATCTATACCGATGTCGACGGCGTCTACACCACCGATCCGCGCATCGTGCCGCGCGCGCGCAAGCTCGACAAGGTCACCTATGAGGAGATGCTGGAGCTCGCGTCGGTCGGCGCGAAGGTGCTCCAGACCCGCTCGGTCGGGCTCGCGATGAAGGAAAAGGTGCGCGTGCAGGTGCTCACCTCGTTCGATGACAAGCCCGGCACGATGATCGTCGGCGAAGAGGAACTCGAAGGAAACGGAATGGAACGGCAGCTCATCACTGGCATCGCCTATGACAAGAACGAAGCCAAGGTCACGCTCGTGGCGGTGCCCGATCGGCCCGGCGCGGTGGCGACCATCTTCACCCCGCTCGCCGACGCCAACATCAATGTCGACATGATCGTGCAGAATGTCGCGCACGACACCGGATCGACCGACGTCACCTTCACCGTGCCGCAATCCGAACTCGCCCGCGCGCTCGACGTGCTCGAGAAGAACAAGGACAAGATCGGCTATGAGCGGCTGATCAACGATACCAAGGTGTGCAAGGTCTCGGTGGTCGGTGTCGGCATGCGCAGCCATGCGGGCGTCGCCGCGACGATGTTCGAGGCACTGGCCGATCGCAAGATCAACATCCTCGCCATCACCACCAGCGAGATCAAGGTCTCCGTGCTGATCGACGAGGATTTCACCGAGCTGGCCGTGCGCGTGTTGCACACCGCTTATGGGCTCGACGCGCCCGAGGCCGTCGAGGCTTGAGCGAGGGCCACGACCAGCTCGCCGCGCTCATGAAGTGGGGCGCGGATTTTCTCGGCACCCGCTACGCGATCATGGCCGGCGCGATGAGCTGGGTGTCCGAGCGCCACCTCGTCTCCGCCATCTCCAATGCCGGCGGGTTCGGGGTGATCGCCTGCGGGGCGATGACGGTCGACCTGCTCGACAAGGAAATCGCCGCCACCAAGGCGCTTACGCAGAAGCCGTTCGGCGTCAACCTGATCACCATGCATCCCGATCTGAATGCGCTCATCGATCTGTGCGGGCGCCACCAGGTTGGTCATGTCGTGCTTGCGGGCGGCTTGCCGCCGGGCGGCGCTATCGAGCGGATCAAGAGTTCGGGGGCGAAGCTGATCTGTTTCGCGCCGGCACTGGCGCTGGCCAAGAAGCTGATCCGATCGGGCGTAGACGCGCTCGTCATCGAAGGCTCCGAGGCGGGCGGACATATCGGGCCGGTTTCGACCTCGGTGCTCGCGCAGGAGATCCTGCCCGAAATCGCCGAGGAAATGCCGGTGTTCGTCGCTGGCGGCATCGGGCGCGGCGAGGCGATCGCCGCCTATCTCGAAATGGGTGCGGCCGGGGTACAGCTCGGCACCCGTTTCGCCGCTGCCACCGAATCGATCGCGCATCCCAATTTCAAGAAAGCCTTCTTCCGCGCCTCGGCCCGCGATGCCGTGGCCAGTGTGCAGATCGATCCGCGCCTGCCGGTCATTCCCGTGCGCGCGCTCAAAAATGCTTCGACCGAACTGTTCAACGCCAAGCAGCGCGAAGTTGCCCAGGCGCTCGACGAGGAGCGCGTCGCGATGGCCGAAGCCCAGCTCCAGATCGAACATTATTGGGCAGGGGCGCTTCGCCGCGCGGTGATCGACGGCGATGTCGAGCGTGGCTCGCTGATGGCGGGCCAGTCAGTCGGCATGGTGACGAAGGAGGAGCCGGTCTCCGATATCATCGCCGCGCTGCTCGATCAGGCCGCCACCGCATTGGACTCGCGCGCTTCCTGACATTTGTATAAGTAGCCGTCCTGGCTGGCCGGACCGGCTATTCACGCGTTGAGGCCGAGATGCGATTCTTCTCTCTCCCCATGGCCGTCGCACTCCTGGCGGTGGGCGGAGCGGGCACCGGCGCACTGCCGGCGCCGCCCGCCAACTATTCCCGGATCGCGATGCATCCTGACACCCATTTCCTGACGGCGGAGGAGCGGCAGGTCGTCAACCTGCTGATCCAGGCCGCCGATGCGATGACCACGATCTTCGAACGGCAGGTCGGCGGCAGCGACCGAACATCCGACGGCCTCTATCCGGCCGGGATCACGAAGGCGGAACTGGACCGCTATCTGGCGCAGCATCCGGCCCAGCGGCAAAGCCTGCTCAATCCTTATGCGGTCGTGCGCAGGCGCGGGGCGGACTTCATCGCCGTGCCTTACAATGTCGAATATCGGGCCGAGCTCGCAAAGGCGGCGGCGCTGCTCGAAAAGGCTGCTGCGATCACCAGCAACCCGAGCCTGCGAAATTTTCTGAAGCTGCGCGCGATATCCTTCCGTTCGAACGATTATTATCCGTCCGAGCTGGCGTGGCTCGATATCACCGGCACGCCGATCGACATCGCGATCGGGCCATATGAGACCTATGACGATGCGCTGTACGGGCAGAAGACGGCGTTCGAAGCCTATGTGATGCTGAAGAACCCGGCCGAAAGCGCCGATCTCGCCAAATATAAGGACTTGCTGCGGGACATGGAGGCGAACCTGCCGGTCGAAGATCGCTACAAGAATTTCAAGCGCGCCACGTCGGCGCCGATCTTCGTGGCGGAGCAGGTGCGCGGCGGCGGCGAGAATATCGAAGGCCCGCAGACGATCGCGATCAACCTGCCAAATGACGAGCGGGTGCGCGAAGCCAAAGGCGCGAAGAAAATCATCCTCTCCAATGTGCTGGGCGCCAAATATGACGGCATCTTGAAGCAGGTCGCGCCCCGCGTGCTCGTCTCCGATCAGGCGGCGCTCGTCAGCCGCAAGAACATGACGCTGCACACCCTCTTCCACGAGCTGAGCCACAGCCTCGGCCCGGGCTCGATCACGATCAACGGCCGCGCCACGACCGTCTCGGCCGAGCTGGGCGACATCGGCGATACCGCGGAAGAAGCCAAGGCAGACATCATGGGCGCGTACAATGTGCTCTATATGATCCAGCGCGGCCTGATCCCCGAGGCCGAGCGCAAGCCGTTCCTGGCCACCGTGGCGGCGGAAATCTTCCGCGCAGCGCGCTGGGGCGACAAGGAAGCGCATGGCCGGGGCGCGGCGCTCCAATATGGCTATCTGAAGTCCAAAGGTGCGTTCATCTTCGATGCAGCAGCGGGGCGCTATCGGATCGATTACGATGCGATGCAGGCAGGGCTGCGCGACATGGTGGGCGACATCATCCGGCTTCAGGGCAATGGCGACTATAAGGGCATGGTGGCCTTTTTCGATCGTTATGCGCATCTCGATGATAATGCGCGCACGGTGATCGCGACGCTGAAGGATATCCCCGTTGATATCGCGCCCAGCTATCCCGACAAGATATGAGCGCCGAACAGACCCCCGGCGAGCAGAGGATCGAGGCGCGTGCCGAGGAGGCAGCCGCGATCCGCCGGCGCTGGCTGTCGCTGGGCGAAACGCTCGCCGTATTGGCGGTCGTGATATCGGGGCTCACCTTGTGGCTGAGCTGGGCCGAGCGATCGGACACCAGGCAGGAAAAGGCGGCCGAGACGGTCCATGCGGCACGACAGGCCGCCACGCTCACCCTAACCAGCACGATATCCGGCAAGGGCAGCCGGCTCGAACTGCGCCCCGCATCGGCCGAGCAGCAGGTCCTTGGGCAGACGATTCGCTTTCCCGCCGCGCTGGGCATCGCTCCGGTCGAGACCAGCGGCGAACCCAGAATCGAGGCGCAATGGTTCGAGAGCGCGCTCAAGAAGGCGCGCAACAAGGCGGGCCTGCCCGACGACAGCCGCGGCGACGAGCGCCTGCCGCTGATCGTCGAAACCCGCTTCATGGCCGATGGCGCGGCGCACGCCGACGTCGGGCTCTACGATATTGGCTACACGATCAGGGGCAGGCTGCTTTCCGGCCACATCTTGGCGTTGCGCGGACTTTCGCTGGTGCGCCACGTCGCGCCCGACAAGGCCGACGCGGCGCTTGCCGCGCGGGCGGCGCATTTACTGCACTCCGCAGCCGGCTGATCCAATCCCGATTGGAATCAAGGCGCGCTTTCTGTTAGCGCATTGGTGTGCCCCAGCAGACCACAGCCGCGAACGCCGCACGCGAGATCCTGACGCGTCTTCATGACGTGATGGCCTCGCGCACGCCGGCGCAGGCCAAGCTCAACCGCGTCGTCCAGATCATCGGCGAGGCGCTCAACAGCGAGGTCTGCTCGATCTATCTGCTGCGCGACGGCGCGCTTGAGCTGTTCGCCACGCGCGGGCTCAAGCAGGAAGCCGTCCACGTCACCCAATTGGCGCTCGGCGAAGGCCTGGTCGGCACGATCGCCGAGGAGGTCGAGACGCTGAACCTCGACGAGGCCACCAGCCACCCCAATTTCGCGTACAAGCCCGAGACGGGCGAAGAGCTTTATCACAGCTTCGCGGGCGTGCCGATCGTGCGGCGCGAGCGCGCGGTGGGCGTGCTGGCGGTGCAGCATGCCGAGCCGCGGCGCTATGATGAGGTCGAGATCGAGGCACTGCAGACCGTCGCGATGGTGCTGGCCGAGCTGATCGCCGGCGCGGGCCTGATCGACGATCTTGCCGCCTCCGGCGCCAGCGCGCGCGATATCGGGCCGATCCGGCTCCAAGGCCTCAAGCTCGTCGAAGGCATGGGCCGCGGCTTCGCGGTGTTCCACCAGCCGCGCGTGCATATCGAGCATACCGTGGCCGAAGATACGGAGGCCGAGCGCCACCGCGTTATTTCCGCCTTCGGCAAGATGCGCGAGCAGATCGATCGCATGATGCGCGAAGCCGAATTCGGCGTGGCGGGCGAGCATCACGACGTGCTCGAGACCTACAAGATGTTCGCGTATGACGAGGGCTGGGCCCGGCGCATCAACGAGGCGATCGATTCGGGCCTTACCGCCGAAGCCGCGATCGAGCGCGTCCAGCAGCGCACGCGGATGCGCATGCGCGAGATCGACGATCCGCTGCTGGCCGATCGCATGCACGATCTGGAGGACCTGTCGAACCGCTTGCTGCGAATCGTCGCGGGCCAGCTCGGCACGGCGGCCCAGCTCGGCCTGCGCCAGGATTCGATCCTTGTGGCGCGCAATCTCGGCCCGGCCGAACTGCTCGAATATGACAAGCGCCGGCTGAAGGGCGTGGTGCTCGAGGAAGGATCGCTCACCGCGCATGTCACCATCGTGGCGCGCGCGATGGGCATTCCCGTGCTCGGCCGCGTCAAGGACGTGCGCCGCGTGGTGAGCGAAGGCGATCTGCTGCTGCTCGACGTCAACCAGGGCTTCGCGCTCGCGCGGCCGGCGCCGGCGATGGAGGAAGCGTTCGAGACCAAGCTCGCGCTGGGCCAGAAGCGGCGCGCCGAGTTTGCGGCGATGCGCGAACTGCCGCCTGTGACGAGCGACGGCATCCGCATCGGGCTGATGGTCAATGCCGGCCTGCGCGACGATGTCGCGGCACTCGACGTCACGGGTGCCGACGGCATTGGCCTGTTCCGCACCGAATTCCAGTTCCTGGTGTCGGCCACGCTTCCCCAGCGCGAGCGCCAGCAGCGGCTCTACCGCGATGTGCTCGATGCCGCAGGCGACAAGCCGGTCATCTTCCGCACGGTCGATATCGGCGGCGACAAGGTGCTGCCCTATATGGTCAGCGATGCGCACGCCGAGCCGGAGGAGAACCCGGCGATGGGCTGGCGTGCGCTGAGGCTGGCGCTCGATCGCGATGCGCTGATGAAGGCGCAGGCGCGCGCGCTGATCGAGGCGGCGGCCGGCCGCACGCTGTACGTGATGTTCCCGATGGTTTCGGAGCCGTGGGAATTCGATCAGGCGCGCGAGCTCTTCGTTACGCAGCACGCATGGATCGCGTCGCGCAATCGCATGCTGCCCAGCGCGATCAAATATGGCACGATGCTGGAGGTGCCGGCGCTGGCGGAGGTGCTGGACCTGCTGTTGCCGAAGCTCGATTTCCTTTCGATCGGCACCAATGATCTCACCCAGTTCCTGTTCGCCGCGGATCGCGCCAATCCCAAGCTGGCGGAGCGGTTCGATTGGCTTTCGCCCGCGATCCTGCGGTTCCTGCGCCGCGTCGTGATTCAGAGTACGGAGGCGTCCGTGCCGGTGGGCGTCTGCGGCGAGATGGGCGGCCGCACGCTTGAAGCGATGGCGTTGATCGGGCTGGGCGTCCAGCGGCTGTCGATCACGCCCGCCGCGGTGGGCCCCGTAAAGGCCATGATCCGCTCGCTCGATGCGGCCAAATTACAGGCTCGGATGGCGGAATGGCTCGCCAGGCCCCCTGAAAATATGCGCGGCGCGCTTCAGGAGTGGGCGAATACGAACGGGGTCGCCATCAGCTGATCGCAACCCGGCCCGCCGTTGACGAAAAGTGCCTGCCTCTATTTGACTTTTTACACATATTGTTGCGACATGGTTCAAGGGCGAGCAAGCTTTCCGCTAGTATCGGCAGGCGGCACGACTTCGGAGATCAGCCTGGTTGGGGATTGCGCATGACGGAAGCGCAGGCGACGCAAGGGAGGCATGCCAAGCGCGTCGGCGAACGCATCGCCGAAGCACGCAAGGCGCTGAAGCTTGAGCTTGAAGACGTTGCCGAACGCTCGCGTATCCCGTTGCGGCATCTGCAGGCGATCGAGGATTCCAATTTCGAAGCGCTGCCCGCCAGCACCTACAGCATCGGCTTCGCCAAGACCTTCGCGCGCATGGTCGGCCTCGATGGCGAGGAGATCGCGGCCGATTTCCGCGCCGAGCGGGGCGAAACGCTCGCCCGCCGCACCGAATATACGCCGTTCGAGCCCGCCGATCCCTCGCGGGTGCCGCCCAGCCTGCTCGCGATGGTCGCGCTCGGCACCGCCGTCATCCTGCTCGTCGCCTATCTGATCTGGCGCGGCGGCTGGCGCAATGAGGAGAGGCAGCAGCTGGCGGCGGGGACGCAGCCAGTGGCGGAAGCGCCCGCCGCCCCTGCCCGCCCAGCGCCGAAGGCGGCGCCTGCTGCTGCTGCGCCGGTACCATCGGCCAATGACAAGGTGGTGCTCACCGCGATCGAGGAGGTCTGGATCAAGGTGACGGACAAGGGCAACCCGGCCGGCCCCACCTTGTTCATGGGCCAGCTCGCGCCCGGCCAGAGCTATCAGGTTCCCGCCAATGCCAAGGATCCGCGGCTGCTGACCGGTCGCCCGCAGGTGCTACGCGTGCAAGTGGGCGCGCGCGAAATCCCGCCGCTCGGCAAGGGCGATCGCACGATCAGCAATGTGAGCCTGAAAGGCCCGGCCCTGATCGAGCGCAGCGCCGCCAGCGCGGCACCGCCGGCTCCACCGTCCGCCGCGCTGCCTTCCGCCCTGCCTGCCACCGCGCCGCCGTCCCATGCGGATCAGGCCAACGGCAATGTAGCAAGCCCTGCCACTCCCTGATATCCAGCCCCATCGCGCATAACGCCCCCCATGCGCTCACCCAGGAGATTCCTCGATGCGATTGCCGCTGATGGCTGCCTTGCTGCTGCTATCCACTGCCCCTGCCGCCTTTGCCCCAGCTCATGCCCAGGCTGATCTGGGCGGGCGCGTCGACAAGCTCGAAAAGGAAATGAAGGCGGTGCAGCGCAAGGTGTTCCCCGGGGGCGACAATCGCTTCTTCGAACCCGAGATCGCGCCGGCCGCGCCCCAGGCGGCGCCCGAAGGCATCCCCGCCACGACCCCGCTTTCGGATGTGACCGCGCGCGTCAATGCGCTCGAAACCGAAATGCAGCAGCTCACCAGCCAGGTCGAGCAGAACGGCTTCAAGCTCCGGCAGCTCGAAGACGCCATGAACAAGATGAAGGGCGATACCGAGGCGCGCCTGCTCCAGCTCGAGGGCGGCACCGCCGCCATCAAGCCCGGCACGCCCTCAACCGCGGCCGCTGCATCTTCGGTCGCGACCCCACCGCCGATCGTCACCACGCCCAACCCCAATCCGCCGGCCATCACGCCCCCGTCCGCGCCGGCCGCAGCCGCTGCTGCCGCTGCCCCCGCCGCTGCGAGCTCGGACGATCAGGCCGAAGCCATCTATCTTGCCGGATACAAGCTGTGGGCCGACAAGAAATATCCCGAGGCGGAAGCCGCGCTGAAGGATTTCGTCGCCAAATATCCGAAGCACCGCCGCGCAAGCTACGCGCAGAACCTGCTCGGCCGCGCCTATCTCGACGAGGGCAAGCCCGCGCTCGCGGCCGAAGCCTTCTACGCCAATTATCAGAAGATGCCGCGCGGCGAGCGCGCGCCCGACAGCCTCTATTATCTCGGCCAGGCGCTGCTTCAGCTCAAGAAGCCCAAGGATGCCTGCCGCGTTTATGGCGAGCTGCAGGATGTCTATGGCGCGACCATGGCGGCCTCACTGCAGGATAAGGTCACCAAGGCGCGTGCCGACGCCAAATGCGCTTCCTGACACGGAGGTTCAGCGCTTCGCGCATGATCTCGAGGCGCTGACGGGGCCGCTGCCGGCGGGCCGCCCGATCGGCCTCGCGGTCTCGGGCGGGCCTGACAGCCTCGCGCTCCTGCTGCTGGCGCACGCCGCCTTGCCGGGCAGGATTACCGTGGCAACGGTGGATCACGGCCTGCGCCGCGAAGCCGCCGCCGAGGCAAACATCGTCGCGGGCATTTGCCGTCAGCTTGGCACGCCGCACGCCATACTGGCGCCGGAAACCCCGCTGGCGTCCGGCGGCAATGTGCAGGAGCGTGCGCGGTTGCTGCGCTATCGTCTGCTGAAGGATTGGGCCGAAGCTTCGGGGATCGCGCTGATCGCGACCGCGCACCATCGCGACGACGTGGCCGAGGGATTTCTGATGCGCGCGCTGCGCGGCTCCGGCCTATCCGGGCTGGCGCGGATGAAGGCAATCGCCGCCCTGCCTGCCCCCGGCCCCGATTCGCGCGGCGGCAGCCTGCGACTCGTGCGTCCCTTGCTGGCTTGGCAGCGGGCGGAGCTGGCCGCGATCGTTGAAAAAGCTGGTCTTCGCCCCGCGCTCGATCCTTCCAATGATGACCCGCGCTACGATCGCGCCCGCATCCGCGCACTGCTGGCGCGCGAGCCCGCGCTCGATCCCGGGATGCTGGCGCGCGCCGCAACCTACCTCGCCGATGCCGATGCCGCGGTGGACTGGATGGTGGAGCAGGCCTGGCGAAGCCGGGTGGACCTGCGCCACCCCGGCGAAATCCGTATAGACTCCGGCGACTTGCCGGTGGAGATTCAGCGGCGCCTGGCGGCACGCGCGCTGATGGCATTGGCAGCGACTTGGGATGGCGACGGGCTGGACCGGATGGTCGCCAGACTCGCGGCCGGCGGCACCGCCACGCTGGCCGGGGTGCGGGCGTCGGGCGGCCCGGTGTGGCGCTTCGGCATCGCTCCGCCACGGCGGGAACACCGTTAAGCATACATCCATTGTTATTGGTGCAGGATAACTTATCTTAGGCGGCGAAAGGCTGGGATCACCGAATGAATCAGGACAAGGAACCGCAGGGCAATCCGTGGATGCGGAGCGTGGCCATCTGGGCCGCGATCATGATCGGCCTGTTCCTGTTCGTTTCGATGTTTGCCGGCAATAGCCGCCGCGACGCCGGCAGCGCGATCGCCTATTCGGAATTCCTCGGCCATGTCAACGAAGGCACGGTGCGCGAGGCGGATATCGGCGAAGGCATCGTCAGCGGCAAATATACCAACGGCCAGCCGTTCAAGACCTTTGCGCCCAACGACCCAACGCTGATCCAGCGCCTCGCCGACAACAATGTCACCTTCCGCGCCGTGCCGGACGAGCAGGCGAGCGTGTGGATGATCCTGCTCTATCAGTCGCTGCCGTTCCTGCTGATGATCGGCATCGCCTTCTTCGTGTTCCGCCAGATGCAGAAAAATTCGGGCTCAGGCGCGATGGGCTTTGGCAAGAGCCGAGCGCGGCTGCTGACCGAGAAGCAGGGCCGCGTCACCTTCGATGACGTCGCCGGCATCGACG
>Ga0268265_10000318_pt1 | contig 53047 bp, 39 predicted proteins | sample KBSSwiS52_FD_190355 | JGI IMG/M metagenome (GOLD analysis project Ga0268265, IMG submission 190355) | Switchgrass rhizosphere microbial communities from Kellogg Biological Station, Michigan, USA - KBS Switchgrass S5-2 (SPAdes) (version 2) | ecosystem: Host-associated > Plants > Roots >...
GGTCGGCTGGGCCTGCTGCTGTTCCAGCGCCGCCCTGGGTTGGGCGGTGTAGCCGACGACCTTCCACTGGCCGGACTCGTCCGCCATCGTGACGGTCTCGATGACGTCGGGCTTGTTCTGGAAGTTCGTGGCGAAGCTGACGAGGGCGTACTGGCCGGCCGGCGCGCCGGGGAGGCTCGACCGGATCTCGCTGCCCGCGACCTCTCGGGACACCACGGTGCCCAGGGGCGTCCGCGCTCCGGTCAGGGTCTGCACCCACTTCGGCTGCTGCATGTTCGCCTGGAAGAGCTGGCCGGTCGCGGCCCAGCTCTCCGCGTACTGCCCGATGTCGACGAAGCCGAGCCACTGCTGGGCGACGCCGATCGCGGCCCTGAGCTGGGCGTCGTTGCCGGTGGTGCCGGTCGTCCCGGTCTGGCTGCCGGTGCTCCCGGTTGCACCCGTGCCGCCCATCGTGTCCGACGGAGTCTCCGGGGGCTCGGCGGTCGCCGGCGTCTGTTTCACCGTGACCTGGCCGCCTTTCGCTTCGGTGCCCGTGCCGTTACCGGTGCTGGTGGAGCAGGCGGCGGCGAAAGCGAGGCAAACGGCCAAGCCAACGAATGCCATCAAGCGAATCTTGCTCATCCTCATTCTCCTCTCTCTCCCTGATCCCGGAGCGATCCGGGCCTCAGACGAGGATAAGCAGAATTCGCGCCAACCGCCGGCCTACTTTGCCCCGGACCGCTTGCCGCCCAGGAGATCGATGATCTTGACGACCGCCGGCAGTCCCGCGGTCAGGCCAGTCACCGCCGCCAGGGTGCTGTCGAGAAGCTGCTGCTGGGTGGCGAAGAAGAAGGCGATGCTGGCCGATAGCACGGCGAGGAAAGGCCAGCGGAAGCGGTCCCAGGCGCTCGGCGCGGCGCTCTGCTCGAGGGCCAGGACCTGGCTCTTGCAGAACGCGGAGCAGGCGAAGCGGCGGAAGCTCTCGTTCAGCAGGCAGAAGTTGGGACCGCGCCGGATCAGGCCGCGAGCCATCAAGCGGCGGATCACCCTGCGGTTCTTCTCGTTGACCAGCCCTTCCTGGGCAAGGTGCTGGAGGACCACCTTTTCGTCGCGTGAGCAGCTTTCCCACACGGCTCCGTAATAGCCCTCCGCGCGTTCGCCGAATTCCTCGAGCAGTTGCTCGCGCCCCATCCCGTGCCTGCCCATGTCCACCCCCTGGGCGATCTTCCTCAGGAACGGATCCCTGCCGCTCTCCTCCCGCAGGACCGGGGAGCTGATGATGAAGTTTTTCGACGTGGCCTCGACGAGGCCTCGCCAGCGGAGGAAGGGCTTCAGCAGCTCGCCCCAGAACGAGCCGCCCGGGGCTCGGCTCCCGGTCGGCCTGGAACGCAGGTGCTCTTCGACGAGGGTGAACGAGCACAGGACGGTCCGCCACCGGTCGTAGATTCCCGGAGATCCGGCTGTCGCGGGCGGAGAAACATCGACCGGCTCGCAGGAGAACAGGCGCACCGGGCTCACCTGCGACAGCACGATGATGCTGCGCTCGCGCAGCTCCATCAGGTTCTCGAGCAGAGCCAGCTTGCGTGCATTGAACGCGGGATCGGAGATCCGGTGCTCGAAGCCCGCCACCAGGACGCCGCCGGCGGATTCGATGGCCTCCCGGCAGCGCGGAGCCAAGGCGTCCCCGCCGGGATCGCCGGCCTGTTCGATCTCCCCCAGGTGCAGGTACGTGAGCCCCATGGCCTCGGCCTCCACTCGCGAGATCGGGCTCTTGCGGACCAGGAAGAGATTGCGGCCGGCGATCGGCGCCAGCGTGTCCTCTGCGACGGTCCAGAGCGGCTCCCGGATGTCGACCAGGAAGAGCCGCTGCGAGATGAAGAGCACGAGCCGGAAGATGACCGAGAGGAAAATCAGGATCAGGCAGAGGCTCGCGATCGCGCTGGCGAGCGCCTTGGTGCCGGAGCGGTCGCCGAAGTAGCTCGTCTGCACGATCTTCTCGGCGGTGCCGGCGAGCAGGCCCGGAAAGCTCGAGGCGACGTAAATGTCGGCTCCCGGGCCTCCCCGGAGATGCAGATCCATGGCGTCCTCCTGCACCCGGTGCGCGTCCCAGCTACAGTCGGAGGCGTGCTCGTGCAGCAGCTCGCGCATCTCGGCGGAGTGCGCCGAGTAATGGGGCAGGAGGTTCTCGAGGAGCTCGGGCAGGGGTTCCTCGGAATGCGTGGCGCCCAGGCCCGCCGGCTGTCCCCCCAGGGTGCCGTCGTCGCAGGAGCATGCGCCCTCTTTGTCGAGTCGAGTCGCGAAGAAAGAGGAGGCATAGAAACCGAAGTCCGGCTCTTCGTCCCTTTTCCGGGCCACCCGGTCCCCGTTGTCCTCCCTGGCTGCCACATCCTGCTCCGCGAGCCCGCGCGCGAGCTTGAGCTGGCCGTGCCGGATGAAGCTGTAGAGCTCGAGCCTGTGGACCGCCTTGAAGATGCCCAACGTCGGCAGGACGGTGGTCAGCACGACGAGCAGCAGCGCCGCGAGGGGATAGGCGCGGGCGACCGGCAGGTGGAACTTCTCCGCCCACCTCCGCCACCGCGCCGGATGCCGGACGCTGAAGACGCAGGCGGACAGGATGAGGAGCGCGACCGCGGCCGTCGCGACCCAGGCCCCGGCGCCCGCGCGCGATCGATCCGCGAACAACGTCCGCAGCAGGACGAGGGAGAGCAGGCCGTAGCCTGTGTAGACCGCGATCCTCCTGACACCCGAATGGGTGGCCCGCTCCTGGAGCCGGAGGTAGCAGGTCAGGAGCGCGAAGAACGGCAGGGTCCAGGCGATGCCGAGCAGCCGGACGGCGTCGGACAGGTGCTCGATCGCCACGCCGAAGGCGAGACAGTACATCGCCAGCAGGGCGGCGAGGTTCATGTAATCGCCGGCGCGGCCGGGATCGGGCCAGATCCAGGGCGCGCGGTATCCGGGCCGCATGATCACGCTGGCGAGCAGCACCACGACGAAGGGGCTGGAGCAGAGGAGGAGGAAGAGGACCGTGGTCACTACCCACTCCATGTTGAGAGCCTGCAGCTGCTCCGCGTCGCGCAGCGCCACCACGGTCAAGGGCAGCGTCCTGACCGGCTGCACCACCGCCAGGTAGTCGCTGCCGAAGTAGCGGATGCCCATCTCCTCGCCGCGCCGGGCGAAGACCGCCGAGCGGAGCCGCCGGTCGCCGTCGGTTTCGGTGAAGAAATTCTCGACCCCGTTGCGCTTCGGGTTGCTGTGGAAGAGGACCGAGCCGCTCTCGTCGATGACGGCGAACTCGAACCCGGGAGGCGTGATCGGATCGATGACGGAGCGCATCGGAATCGTCAGCGTCGCGACGGCGTAGCCGCGCTTCTCGAGATCCGCGTCGACCGGCGCAGCCATCACCGCCTCGTGCCTGTTGCTACGCCGGCTCCTCAAGGACTCAAGGACGAAGGAGCCAGGCTCCTTGCCCGCGGGGCCGGGCAAGGTCCACAGCCTGTCTCTCTTCAGGGCGCGCTTGAAATAGTCTCTGTCGCTCATGTTCAAGAGCCGGGAGGCCTTCTTGCCCCACCTGAGCTTCTGCTGTCCTGTCTTGTCGAGCAGGGCGAAGCGGTACGAGAGCGGAACCGCCCTGGCCTCGGACACCATCTTGTCCGCGGTATGGCCGGGGGCCGCCTGCTTCTGGAGGGTTGCCAGATGGCCGTGGGCAATCCCGATCTCTTCCGAGATCTGGCTCGCCATCTTGGACGCGAAGCCGCGAAGCTGTTCCTCTGCGACGCTCTTGAGCTCCGCGTAGGCGTAGACGTCGAGCAGCGAAAGGGTGAGGATCGCGACGCCGAGCAGGCTGCAGATCCCCAGCAGCAGCACGTCGAAAACGCGGATCCGCTGACGCTCGCCGATCAGCCGCAGCCGGATCAGGGGCCAGGCGAGGGCCGAAAGGAGAAGAGGGGCCAGGATCAGCAGCAGGAGCGACGACGAGATGGCCAGGCTCTTGTAGACGAACTTGTCGGCCGCCACCAACCCGCACAGGAGCCAGGTCTCCTGGGCGCCGCCCGCGAAGCGCGAGCCGATGCGCAGGGTGATGGGCTCGATGAAGAGCTTGTACTCCAGGCCGCCGATCTCGACGTTGCGATAGCTGGCCGCGGAGGAGAAGGAAGATGCCTCGTCCACGGCAGAGGACTTCTTGGAATCTCCCGACCCGGTCTTCGCCAGCAGCATGCCGAGGTGCGTGACTCCGAGGTCCGGAACTTCGTGCCGATAGACCACCTCGCCGCTCGTCTTCGCCAGGAGCACCCCGTCGAAGGCTCCCTTGGAATCGAAGAGAGCCGGGAAGAACGTCGTCGCGTCGAGCTCGTAGCAGGAAGGCTCCTGGTTGCTCTTTACCGGCTTGGAGTCCGGGCCTGGCTCGACATCTGAGGAGATATGGGCTAACTCGAGGCCCGTGCCTCTGAGCCGGAACAGAGGATCTGCCATGCTCTTGCGGATGGCTTTGACCTCCTCCTCGTCTACCTGGCAGTCTGTCCTGGTCAGTCCCCGGACCTCCTCCAGTGGCTTGGCCTGGTTCTTCACGAATTCGTCATAGTTCGTGATCGCCTCCGCGACCATGTTTCCCATGGTCGCCAGAAGGCGAAGGTTCCTGCCCACTAGGTAGTTCGTCTTCTTCTGCGCGTAGAGGAAGTAGTAGGCGCCGAGGACCAGGATCAGGCCGAGAAGAAAGAGGATCGGCGTCCGGATCCTGCTCATCAGCCCACCGGGCTCCGCTTCACCGTTGTTCGTGTTCTGACTCATGGCACAGCTCCTTGTTCCTCGGATTCAGCCGCGGAAGCTCGACCTCGACGAGCTGTTTCGAACGCTGTCGATGTACGTCTTTTCCCTGTGGATCAGCCAGGTCCCGCCGGCCACCATGACGAGGCCGACGAGAGAGCTCAGGTAATAGAGCGGAACGAGGCTCGGGTCCATGGCGGTCTCCTCCTTGCGTCCTTCTCGGGCGGCAGCAGTGCCCGGTGAGGGTGCAAGGAGGATTTCGCCTTGTGCCGGTGGTTTCTGACAACGGGAGCACCGGCGAGCGCCGGTCGGAGAGGGCCGAGGAGTCCGAGGTCAAGAAGCGCCGGCCGCGAGATCCGCGCGGCCGGCGTTGAGCTCCCTAATTTTTTGGAGGGTCGCAGGCTGGGCAGGGCAGGATATCAGGCTGCGGGAGGAGCCATGGCTGGCAGGAGCCCTTCGTCGAAAACTTGGGGATTCTGGCTTTGTGACCGTCGCCAGCAAGCGGCATGGCGAGAGCTTCCGGGGGACAAGGCTGCTGGAGAACGCTGCAGAGCGAGAGTCTGCGGACCTGAGGCGCCACGCGAGTGTTCGCGATGGACCAAAAGTCCGCCATCCGGGGCAACTCGGCTCCGGTCACGCCCGTGCTCACGAGCAGCGTCTCCCCGGCCCGGTCAAGACGGTCCATGACCACCCAGGACTTGAAATCCGGATGGGCATCCCACACGGCGGCGGCGATCGACGAGACGATCGCCGTGGCCACGGAGCTGCCTTCGAACACTTTGGTTTTCCCGTAGGCGGCCCGCCGCGGCATTCCGCCGGGACGGGCGTTGTCAAGAGGAGAGCCGTCCTCTTGCACGCCGCCCACGGCGTAGACGAGCGGTACTGGTTCCTCCTCAGGCTTGCCGCAGCACTCCCGCGGAGGTGTTTCTTCCCAGGCGGCCGGAAGGAGCGGCCCGAAGTTCACGCAGGGCTCATTTTTCTGATTGCCGGCCGCCGCCAGCACCAGGACGTCGAAGCCGGCCGCGTACTGCAGGGCACGATAAACCGCCTGCGTTCCCGCTTTCATGTCCGCGATCTGCTCTCCGTTGAGGCCGCCGAAGAGCCTTCCGTCCCAGGCCAGGGAAAGGTTGAGGATGAGATGCTTCTGCGATTTTTCCGTCCTCTGTTCCAGCCAACTTTGAACCTCTTTCCTGATGGCCACGGCGAGATCGCTCTGCGTGCCGATAAAGCCTCCCCTCACCAGGTCGGTCACGTTGCCTTTCGGATGCTTCGCGTTGAACTCGAGGATCGGCAGCGCCAGTTGAGTGGTGATTTGTGCGGCACAGCGCCTATACGGCTCCTGTTCATTTGGCTCCGGGCTGCAGACCAGCTCCTGGGCGATCTTGGCAAGGGTGAAGCCATGCGGCGAGTGGCCTTGCTTCATGGGGACGACCTCCGAGGTCGGCTCGGTATCCAGGAAGGCCAGGCGCACGCTTCGCTCGTCATCCCCCAATCGAAGCGATGGACTTGGTCTTCCCGCGTACGCAAGGAGCTTGTCCGGATCGGGATCGGTCTTCCAACTCTTTGCGTCAAGGTACCTCTCGGTGAGCGAAAGTGCAGCACAGTCCTGATCGATCCGCACCAACTCGGCGTTCGCCGTGGGTGGCAAAGGAATCTTTTTGAGGAACTTCCTCCAGCCCTCGATCTCGTACACGCAGAAGCGGTTGAGCTCCCGGATCACCTCGGGCTTGGGGACGTTCTCCAAGGGTGGCCAATTGTAAGGACACTCCGGCTCCGGCTCCGGCAGGATAGGGGCCTGGTGGGCAAACGTGGAGGGCACAGTCGAGCCCTGTGCGTCCTCCTCCAAGAGGAGCAGCCGTTCGTCAGGGCACTTCTGGCCCCCTTCGACAGGAGCCAGTTGGGGAAACAGGGGACGCACCGTCCAGCCCGGTACGTCCGGGCATTGGGCGCCGGACCGGCTGATTCCGACCCAGCGCCAACTGGCGCAGGCCTTCGAGGTGTCGAGCGGCGCCGGCGGCCGCCCGGTTGCGCAGGCGCTCAACCAGAGACCGCTGCAGAGCGCGAGCCAGAGGAATTGCTTTCGCATCATGGTGGATCTCCTTATGAACGCCGTGGTTTTACGTTCCTGGTTCATGAAGGGCCTTCGCCTCCGGAATGCGATTTCTGACAGGCGACCTCGGGAGCGGGCTCAGGGTTCGAACAGGCGGAAGCTTTCCCAGTCCTCTCCCGGAGCCCGTTTCCGCCACGAGAGCTGGGCGCGCTGGAGCGCCACGGCGAGGTCAGGCTCGCGGTCCAACTGCTGATAGAACTCGGCGAAGAATGCGGGCACCTCGCGGTCGGCGGCGGGCCGGGTGGAGGCCACGACCTCCCGCGAGCCGGCGAGGAGGAAGGCCTGTGCCAGGCCGAGGCCGGAAACGGGAACCTCGGTGGACGACTGGCCTGTGTCGCAGGAGGAGAGGACGACCCAGGCCGGCACCCGCTTGAGCGCCAGCAGGTCGCCAAGGGTCAATTGGGATTCCTCGGCGAGAAGCAGGCTGCTCTCCCAGCCCCCGAACCCGGAGAAGGTGCCGTGGCCGGCGTAGTGCAGGAGGTCGACGCCGGCCAGCCGGCCCCGCACGGCCTTCGCCGAAGCCTCTGCGCCCTTCAGGTCCTCGGCGACCCATGGCCGGGACCCGGACCTCAGGACCTTCAAGACCGATCGGGCCTCCGTGAGCGCGCCCGGTAGATCGTCCCGGGGATCTGCCACCAGGAGGGCGTGCCGTTCCGGGGCCGGCGCGCGCGCCGCGGAGAGGGGGAGATCCAGCCCGTAGACCACGGGGACCCTCGCCAGGAGGACATCGCCATCGAAAGGCAGCGCGTGGAAGTCGACCCCCTGGAGACGGCCGCAGGCCAGGACCCGGATGCGATCGGCCTTGCGGATCAAGGCGCGGAATGGGTGTAGCAGCAGATGCCCCAGCTCCTTGGTGGGACTGGATGGTGTCGCCGGCGACAGCTCGAAGCGGTACGGCGTAACCGTCTTTCCATCCGCGGCGAAGCCCACCCACGATGTGGGAGAGAGCGGATGATAAACGAGGATCAGCTCTCCGGGGCGCGGAGCAAGTCGTCCCTCCTCCGGCCGCTTTTCGGGGTCTCCGAAAACCAGGAAAGCCTGGTCCAGGAGCTTGTTCACGGCCTCCTTTTCCAGGCTTCTGAGAGCCAGCTCATGTTGGCGCTGGTCGCCGAGCAGCTTCCAGTCGTCTTTCGCGCGAGCCTCCAGAGCCGCACGCCTCTCCCGGTAGTCCGTCACGAGGTGCATCCAGTCGGCTCGCTGGTCCGGCGGCAGGTTCGCCAGTCGGTCGGCGTGCGCGAGCTGCCTGAGCACCCGCGAGCGGGCACGGCGGGCCACCTCCAGCGCCTTCGCGATCTGGCCCTGGTCGAGGAGGAGCTCGATATGGAAGCTCACGAACGCCTGACGCGTCGCCACGAAGGTCGCCCTCCCTTCATGGACAGGAACCTGAAGACTCTGCGCGTCGAGCAGGCCCTCGGCCTTGTTCAGGGTTTCGAGAGCCGCGGCCGGATCGCCGAGGTCCCGTAGAGACTGCGCCTGTCCAAAAGCGGCCCGCAGCCTGCCGTCCGGGGAGCTCGTCTCAGCAGCGAGGTCCTCGAGATCGCCGAACAGGTTCAGCGCCTCTTCGGGCCGTCCTTCTCGCCGGGCGATCCGCGCCTCCAGGTCGAGCCGCCACAGCATGTGGGGAATGGGTCCATGAGGTTCGATCTCGCGCGCCTGGGCCAGGAGATCCTTCGCCCGCGGCAGACGGCCCTCCTGCAGATGAGCCAGGGTGAGATTGAGCAGGATGGTCACTCTTTCTTCGAGCGTTGTGCGCTCGCAGGTCGCGTACGTCTTCAGCGCTCTCTCGAAGAAGGGCGTGGGATCTCTGAAGCTTTCTCCGGCCTCGCGAGCCAGCAGCGCAGACCAGGCTTGATTGTTGAGGAGCCGGGCCTCCTCGCAGGGACTCGCGGCCTGTAACGTCTCGTTCAGGCGCTCGAAAAGCTCGGCGGACTCGCGGGAGCGGCCCATCTCGCGCAGGAGCAGGGCCAGCACTTCCTCAGCCATGCGCTTGTAAACGTCCAGTTTCACCCGCTCCGCGATCTCCACGGACCTCTGGAGCTCGTCCAAGGCCTGCCGGTAATCGCCTTCTCTTTGGGCGAGGGCGCCACGATAATAGGCTGCGAAAAAACGGGATTCCGCGGGCGCTTCGGGAGGAAGCCTGAGGGAGTGCAGCATCTCGCTGGCAGCTGAGAGTTGGCGGTTCTCGATGTGATTCTGTACGAGCTGCATCTCCTGTCTGTTCTCGCCAAGCAGATCGCGGAAGCTTCCTTGCCGGTGCTGAAGGCTCTCCGGCTTCCCAAGGGACAAGGACCACGACGCCTGCTCCTGCCTTGCCGAGACGAGCACGTCCACCCTCGTCGCTTGAGCGGGCAGGACGAGGGAGAACCCCCGCCCGTTCCGGATGCGTTCCGAGGCGCTGTCGATTTTTCCTGCGTCGACCTGGATCTCTACTCCCGCGTCCGGCGGAGCTCCGACCCAGAGCTGGAGTTTGCGGCTTGTATCGAGGACGCAGACTGGCCCTGGGATCAGCACTGCCCTGCAGCCGGCGTACTCCACCTCCAGCGGTGGCGCAGATGGAGGAGTCCGGGCATCGGGTTCGGTTGGATCGCAGGACAGGAGGAGCCCGACCAGCGCGAGCGGAGACGCGCGGCGGAGACGCTCCTGCGCTCCGCGGCAGCTCATCATGGAGGTTGACCCTCGACGCGGAGATTGGCGCAGACTGTCTGCCACGGCCGATTCAAGGTCGCCTGTTTTGCGAGCAATTCCATGCATACCACCCGCCAGTCGGAGGGCCGGGTCCGCCCTGCCAGCAGCTCGGATTGGAGCTTGCTCGCGGACGGGATTCGGCCCCTGCTTCCTACAACGATCCAGACCGTCCAAGTCCCTCTCGGAAGCTGGATCTCCTTGCCCAGAGTGCCGCGGAGGCGCACAGCGCCATTGTCGACGATCTCGAAGTCTGGCTCAGGTTCCCATGGAGCGAGGTTCGCCTTCCCTCTCTGCGGGCTGAGGAATCCGTGTACTTCCAATCGCCGGCCGTCGACCGGCTTTGCCGGGAGCGCCACCAGCGTCAGCCGCGAGCCGGAGAAGAACACCGGTTGTTCGCTGTCAGGGCTGGGCTCGGCTCCCCGGAAGGTCTGGGCTCCGCCGTTCAACTCGGCGGTATACATAGGCAGTGCCGGACTGCGCAGCAGGACGAACAGGCATGCCGCGGCCGCCGCCGCCGCCGTCGTCACCCATCCTCCGATCCGGACGGCGGGTCGAAACGACAGGAGCAACGACAGGAGCCAGCCCCACCAAGGCTCCTTCTTCTTTTTCGGCTTCGGCAGCTCGGCGGCGATCTTTTCCACCATCCGGGCCTGGAACTCCGGGCCGAGCGGGCTGAAGGCCTCCCAGGCCTCGCGGGCCTCGGGAGAGGTCTCGGCGAGGGCGCGCAGCTCGGCTTCTTCTTCGGCGGTCAGCGTCCCGGCGGCCAGGCGATCCCAGCGCTCGTCGAGGCGGGCTTTCTCTGCCCCTTCCTCTTCCTTTGCCAAGTGCCCCAGTTCGCGCAATAGTCGATCCTCGCTCATCCGTCATCGTCCTCATGGGTCTTTCGCGCGCGGGTGGGTTTTCCTGACAGCTCGGCGAGCAACTGCTGCGCCACTCGTCGCAGCCGGCTCCGCCAGGCGTACACGGCTTCGGCGGAGAGGCCGCTCTCCGCCATCGTCTCCGGGACGGTCATCTCCTGCACGAAGAGGAGCTCGAAGAGCCGGTGGCCCAGCGGGCTCAGCTTCTCCCGCAGCCGCTCGAGCAGGAGGCTCAACTGCTCGCGGCTGGCCGCGACCTCCTCGGGGTCGCTCTCCGGAGCCGTGACGTCTAGGTCTTCCGCCGGCGAAGGGTCTTCCTGCCACGGGTTCCGCCGGCCGCTGCGCAGGAAGGAGATCACCTGGCGCTCGGCCACCAGGCCGACGAAGTTTTCGAGCGACAGGCCGCGCTCGGCCTGCCAACTGCGGAGGACGCGGGCGTCGCGGGAGAAGAGGGCGAGGAAGACCTCCTGGCTCAGGTCCTCCACCTCCTGGCGGACATCGCGTCCGCTGCCGAGGCGCGACCGGCGGGCCAGCAGGGCGCGGGCTACGCGCGCCTGGACGACAGGGGTCAGCCCGGCTACCAGCCGGGTCAGAGCGGTCTGATCGCCAGCCAGGGCTTGTTGCACCAGGCCGGCGCTGTCCTCGCGGTCCATGTCTCTTTGACGACCTGGAGGGTCGGTTTACCTCTTGATTATAGGGGAGAAGAAGATACTGGGTGATTCGAGACCACCTGTTCGGTCACAGGTAGGAGGATGGCATATAATTATGGCAGGAGGCGTGCCATGGCTTCACCAGCATCCATGTCCAACTTCCACCTCCCTCTGCCTCCGGAGCTCCACGAGATGCTCCGGACCGAGGCGGAGCGCTCCGGCCAGCCTGCGACCGCCCTCGCTCGGGAGGCATTGTTGAGCTGGCTGACCCGCCGCCGTGACGAGCGGCTCCACGAAGAGATCTCGTCCTGGGCCGCCGAGCATGCGGGCTCCGACCTCGATCTCGACCGGGACCTGGAGAACGAAGGTCTCGAGGTCTTCCGCGCTGAGCTGTCTGAATGAGACGGGGAGACATCTTCTGGGCCGAGCTGAGCCCACGATCGGGGTCCGAGAAGCAGGGCCGGCGGCCTGTGATCGTCCTGTCCCACGACGCCTTCAACGAGATTTCTTCCTGGCAGTCGGTCATCGTGATCCCCTGCTCGACCTCCGCCGCCCAGCGCCGCCGGGGTCCGACCGCCGTCTTCCTCGCCTCGGGAACGGGGGGCCTGGTGGAGGACTCGATCGCCGTCTGTCACCAGGTGACGACCCTGGACCGCGCGAAGCTCACGCGCAAGGTCGGCTCCCTGCCTCCCTCCGCTCTCCGCAGCGTGGAGGACGGTCTCAAGGCGGCGGTCGGCCTCGCCTCCTGAGTCACGCTCCCGGCTTGAGGATCACGCCTTCGCCCTTGCGGCCGTCCATCTTGACGAGGATCGGGCTCTCCAGGCGCAGGTGGCGGACGTGGGCGTGCTCGCTCAGGGCGGGCTGCGCGTCGAGCCAGTCCCAGTCCACGAAACCCTCTTTCGCAGAGGGGTTCACGGTGAAGTAGCCGACGTGGAACGAGGTCAGGTTCTGGAAGAAGTGGCTGCCCTGGGAGGGCTCCACCCGCAGGTCGCGCAGCCCCGCCTCCACGATCACCCGCGCTCCCGCCACCTGGTCCCAGGTGACCGGGATGCCCAGCCAGGGGTCGCGCGAGCCCCAGCGGCCCACCCCGATCAGCAGGTAGGGCGCGCCCCGGGAGAGCAGCGCGCGGTTGAGACGGCCGATCTCGGTCGCGGCGTCCCGGCTGCGGGCGCGCTCGAAGCGCTGGAAGTCCACCACCACGAGGTCGTGGATGCCCTCGACCCGGCCGTGGCCGAGCACGCAGCGGCTCCAGCAGAGCGCGCTCCCCGGCTCGACCTCGCCCACCTCGATCGCCTCGGCCTCCCGCGCCAGGGCGAGCGGGCGCATCTGTACGACGCCGAGCTCCCGCGGCCGGCCTTTCGGCACGTCGAGGTTGACGGCGAATTCGATCTCCACCGGCCCGCCCATGCCCTGCTCTCCCACTTCGGCCAGGATCGCGAGGGCCTCGGCCAGGGGGAAGATCCCCTGCTTGAGCACCGGCGCGAAGGTGACGAGCCGCGTGCCCCGGCGCGACAGTCCGTCGTAGATCGCCTCGTTCTCCGCCGACCAGGTGGAGCCGACGGCGGCGAGCGTGCCGTCCGCCTCGGCCACGTCGAGGCCGTACAGCTCCTCGCGCATGGCGAGCTCGTCGCCATCTGCGATCGATCCGGTCATGGGGATCGCCCAGAACGAGCGCTGGGTGCCTTCGAGCGCCTCTTCGACCGAGGAGAGCTGCGGCACGTGCTGCGGGTAGCGCGGGCAGAAGCGCAGGCAGGAGCCGCCTTCGACCACGCCGCGCCCCATCCCCAGGCAGACGGCGGCGATGCCGTCGGCGGCGGTCATCGGAGGCCGGGGATAGAAGTCGTAGGACCGCGCCACGCCCGAGATCGTGGGGTAGAAGCGCTCGCCCTGCTTGCCGTGGGGGGCGCCCACGATCTTCTGGAGGAGCACGGCCATCTTCTCCTCCTCCAGGCGATAGGGGGTCGCGGCGAGATAGCCCTTGGCGCCGCGCGAGAAGGCCGAGGCGTAGACGCGCTTGATGGCGAGCACCGCCTGCGCGAGGCGGTCGATCAGGCTCCAGGCGTTGTTGCGCAGCATCAGGGTGTCGTAGACGCCGGTGAACGGCAGGTGCTGCGAGTCCTCCAGCAGGCTGGAGGAGCGCACGGCGAGCGGGAACCGGGCCTTTTCGAGGAACGCCTGCAGGTCGCGCTCCGCCTCCTCGGGGAATGGCGCGGCGCGGAACCGGCGCCAGATCTCCTCCTCGTCCTCGCAGTCGATGGCGAAGCCGCGCAGGTCGTTGCCGTCGAGGAAGCGCTCGAACACGTCGGTGCCGAGGACCACCGCGGCGGGCACGCAGATCTCGACCCCGGGGAAGCGCCGGCGCAGGCCGTTCTGGGCCAGCAGGCGGCGCACGAACGCGAGCCCGCGCGCCTTGCCGCCGAGCGAGCCGCTGCCGATGCGGTAGAAGTCGGTGCCGAAGTCGAAGCCGTCGCGCCGGAAGTCGGCCACCACGGTCTGCGCCTGCTCGAGACGGTAGTCGCCGATGGCATGGATCAGGTCCTGGCGCAGAGCCTCGGGGGTGGGGTAGTCGTCCACCTTGCGCGGACGCAGGGCATGGGCGACGCCGAAGTCGGCGCGCGCCCGCAGCCAGCGCGAGAAGTGGTTCCGCGCGCCGTGGTAGCGGATCGACTCCGCGGGCATCGTGGCGAGCTGCTCCTCCAGGCTGCGCAGGTCGCCGGCCCGGCCGACCTCCTCGCCGTCCGGCAGGCGGAAGATGAAGTCGCCGAAGCTGAAGTCGTCGAGCAGGATGCGGCGCAGCTCCTCCAGCATGTGGTGCGACCCCTTGCGCAGGAACCCGGCTCCCAGCCGGCGCGCCTGCTCCTCGAGCTCCGGCCGCGACGTGTGGAGGACGATCGGGATGTCCGGGTAGGCCTCGCGCACCGTGCGCACGAAGTCGAGCCCGGCGGTGGGAGAGCTGCGGCCGCCGCGCGGGAACTCGACGTCCGAGATGATCCCCAGCAGGTCCTCGTGGTAGGACTCGAACGCCTTCTGCGCCTCCTCGTAGTTGGTGCAGAGGAGGATCTTGGGGCGCGCCCGCATGCGCAGGATCTTCTGCGACAGGTTGAGCCCCTCGGCGATCACCTGCTGCGAGTGCTGGAGCATTTCCGCGTACATGGCGGGCAGGAACGAGGAGTAGCGCCGCGGGTCGTCCTCGATGAGCAGGATGACCGGCACGCCCGCCGAACCCGTGTCGTGCTCGACGTTGCGCCAGTCCTCGACCGACTTGACGATGGCGAGCAGGATGCGCGCGTCCCCCTGCCAGAGGAAGGCGCGCTCGAAGAGCGACGGACCGCGGGAGGTCAGGGGCTTGAGCTCGCTCGTGTCCCAGGCCAGGAGGACCACGGGCAGATCGCGCCGGATGCCGGACTCGCGCACCCGGCGCGCCAGCTCGGCCGCGTCCATGTCGGCCACGTGCGGCGTGGTCAGGATGAGGTTGATCGACCGCTGCCGCTTCGCGATCTCCACGGCCTCGCCCCCGGTCGACGCGACGGTCAGGCCGGGGGCGTAGTGCACGTCCAGGTTGCGGAACTCGCCGGCCATCCGCTCGCTCAGCTCGCCCGCCTCCTCGAGCAGGAAGCTGTCGTAGGGCGTCGCCACCAGCAGGATGTCTAGGATGCGGTACCGCATCAGGTCCTGGTAGGCGGCGTGGTTGCGGTCCGGACCCCTCACCCCCATCCCCTCTCCCATCGCACTCCCACCGCCCGGGAGAGGGGCGCCCCCGCCCTCGGATGAATGGAACCTTCCGGTTTCCCCCTCTCCCGGGGGAAGGGAGTGCGATGGGAGAGGGGGTTAGGGGGTGAGGGGCTCACACCAGCCCCTGATCCATCATCGCGTCCGCCACCTTGAGGAAGCCGGCGATGTTGGCGCCATTGACGTAGTTGCCGGGCGTGCCGAAGCGGTCGGCGGTCTCCACGCAGGCCTTGTGGATGTCCTTCATGATGCGGTGGAGCTTCTCGTCCACCTCCTCGCGCGACCAACTGTAGCGCATGCTGTTCTGGCACATCTCCAGGCCGGAAGTGGCGACGCCGCCGGCGTTGGCGGCCTTGCCCGGGCCGTAGAGGATCCCGGCGTCCACGAACTGGTTCACGGCCTCGATCGTGGACGGCATGTTGGCGCCCTCGGCGACCACATAGACGCCGTTGCGCAGCAGGTTCTTGGCGTCGGCGGCGTTGATCTCGTTCTGGGTGGCGCTGGGGAACGCGCAATCGGCCTTGTGATCCCAGAGCGGGTTGAAGTCCAGGTTCGGATCGACGGGGAAGTACGTCGCGGTGCTGTACTTGTCCGCGTACTCCTTGATGCGGCCACGGCGGACGTTCTTGAGATCCATGACGAAGGCGAGCTTGTCGCGGTCGATGCCGGCCTCGTCGTAGACGTAGCCGTTCGAATCCGACACGGTCATGGGCCTGGCGCCGAGGTCGAGAAGCTTCTCGATCGTGTACTGGGCGACGTTGCCGCTGCCTGAGACAAGGCAGGTCTTGCCTTCGAGCGTCTGGCCGCGGGTGGCGAGCATCTCCTGGGCGAAGTAGACGCAGCCGTAGCCGGTCGCCTCCGGGCGGATCAGCGAGCCGCCCCAACTGATCCCCTTGCCGGTGAGCACGCCGGTGAACTCGTTGCGCAGCCGCTTGTACTGGCCGAAGAGATAGCCGATCTCGCGGCCGCCGACGCCGATGTCGCCGGCCGGCACGTCGGTGTTCGGCCCGATGTGGCGCGCGAGCTCGGTCATGAAGCTCTGGCAGAAGCGCATGACCTCGCTGTCGCTCTTGCCCTTGGGATCGAAGTCCGAGCCGCCCTTGCCGCCGCCCATGGGCAGAGTGGTGAGGGAATTCTTGAACACCTGCTCGAAGGCCAGGAACTTGAGGATGCCGAGGTTGACCGAGGGGTGGAAGCGCAGGCCGCCCTTGTAGGGTCCGATGGCGCTGTTCATCTCGATGCGGAAGCCGCGGTTGACGTGGATCTCGCCGCGGTCGTCCTGCCAGGGGACGCGGAACATGAGGACGCGCTCGGGCTCGATGATGCGTTCGAGGATGCGGGCGTGCCGGTACTCGGGGTGGCGCTCGAGGACGAGCGACAGCGACTCGGCCACTTCCTGGACGGCCTGATGGAACTCGGGCTCAGCCGGGTTCTTGGCCTTGACGTCGGCCATCAGCGCTGCAACGAAGTCGTTCATGAAGTCTCCTGTGGACCTGGGTTCGACGACGGTGGACAGCGACGCAGTATAGTCGTTCATGACGGGTCTCCCTGTTCTCTTCCGAAGTGTGGGGCAGGCGCAATTCCTCCTGCGGGATCTGGACGGATCACACCACACGCCGGACCGTCCGGCCCCGCCGGTTCAGGTAGGGAGAAAACCGCCGAAGGGTGGAGCGCGGACCTCTCCCATCCGGCGGTTCGAGCTCTCCGGACCGGCCGGTTTCGCGGGCCGTCCCGGATCTCGGGCTCGAAACGGACCCGAACGGGTAGCCGCCCGGCGCGTGCTCCTTTCCGGCTCCATCGGTTCCGTGATAGGATATCCACGCGGTGGCGTGGCGCGCCCGGGGAGAACAAGATCCATGACCGATGAAGAGCTCAAGGAGCTGGTGGCTTCGCTGGCGGAGTCTCAACGTGAGACCGACCGGCAGTTGCGGGAGACCGACCGGCAATTGCAGGCGACCGACCGGCAATTGCAGGCGACCGACCGGCAATTGCAGGCAACCGACCGGCAGATCAAGGAGCTGGGCCGGCAGATCGGCGGCCTGGGCGACAAGTTCGGGTCTTTCACCGAGGGCTTGGCGCTGCCGTCCATGACCAAGATCCTGACCCAGCGCTTCGGCATGGACTTCATCGCCCCTCGGGTCCGAATGCGGCGCAATGGCCACTCCATGGAGCTGGACGTGCTCGCCTACTCGAATACCAGGGACGACCTGTTCGTCGTCGAGGTCAAGAGCCATCTCCGGGAGGAGGCCCTCGACCAGATGCGGAAGACCCTGCGCGAGCTCCGGGACTACCTTCCTGATCACCGGGACAAGAAGGTCTATGGCGTGCTCGCTGCCGTCGATGCCCCCGAGAAACTACAGGAGAAGGTCCTCGCCGAAGGCATCTACCTGGCGCGCATCCACGACGGCCAGTTCGAGATCCAAGTGCCCGACGGCTTCCAGCCCCGCGCTTTCTGAGATGCCGGCGAGACGCCAGCGGTCCCAGGGAAGGCGCGCCGCCTGCATATAGAATGGACGAGGAAGTCTGCGCTTCCAAGCGGCACCATGAAACCATCCCTGCGCTCCGTCACGCCCTTGATCCCATCCGGCGGCAGCCTGGCAGAAGCCCTCGCTTTCTACACGGAGCACATGGGTTTCTCCGTCATCTGGCAGGGCGACAGCATGGCGGGCATCGCGCGCGGCGAGGTCGCTTTCAACCTCGTCGAGAACGACGACCGGGCGTGGGCCGACAACGCGAGCTTCAGCATCGGCGTGTCGGACCTCGAGGCGCTCTATGAAGAGTATCGCCTCATCCCCGCGAACGTCGGACCGCTCGAAACCAAGGCATGGGGACGGCGCGAGTTCCACATGATCGTCCCCTCCGGGGGTGTGCCTGCAGTTCTTCCAGGAGAAAGACGCCTGAGCAGGCCGTCAGGACTTGCGCTGTTTCATCGGGTAGGCTGTGTCGTCGAAGAGGATCTCCAGTCCCTCCGGAGGCTTGTAACCAGGCGCGGCGGTCCGCACCAGGAAATAGGCGAGGTCCCGGGCTAGCTGATCGGCCATGTCGCGGAGGGTGCCCTGCTTCGTCTGCCATCCCGCGCCCCAGTTGGAGCTCGACACTTCGGTGGTATGGAGCGTGCTGCCGGTGGCGGCGTCCTTGAACGCGACTTCTCCTGCGAGCTTGTCCTTTCCGGCTCCGAACCCGACCCAGACCCGCATGGCGAAGCTTCCGATCCGGAAGTCGTCAAGTGTGCCGTTGACCGCGACGCCCTGCTTCGCGGAAGGCTCGCTCCCGCGATCGATCGTCGCGAAGGCTCCGGGGTAGAACGCGTTCAGGTGCTCGCGAACCAGCGCCGGGACGAACGCCCGCGCAAACGCGGGGTCGGAAATCGCGTCTTTTTCTTTCCCTCCGACCTCTTCCAGCAGGAAATCCGGGAGCCATATGCGGTCGGCAGGGCCTGCGCCCTGGATCGCTTTCGCCGCCTTTGCGGCTTCGGCCTGGATGAAATCCGTGGGGCCGTAGAACTCGTCTTTGGCGATGCGCGTCGTGTTGTGCTCGCCGGCCGCCGCGGGAGCGGGCGCCGGTTTCCAGCCTTCGCCGGCGATGCGCGCGAGAGTGCCGCTGTTGAAGAGCTTGTGCACGGCATCGTTGAAGGCGAGTTGGTAGGTTTCCACGAACTTGGCCTTCGACGCGAGCTGAGCGTAGGTCTGGGCGTTGCCGCAGGCCAGGACCCAGCCCTCGCGCACGCCATCGCGCTTGAACGCGAAGTCGAGGAAGAGCTCCGTCCGCAGCCGGAAGCGTCCGAACGTCTGATGGGCCTGAAGGTGGTCGCGGAGAAGGGTGACGTCCAGGGTGTAGGCGGCGTCCGCCGGTGACGCCGCGAGGAGCCCGACCTGGCCGAGGGCTTCGGAGATGCCCTTGCGCACGTACTCCGCGCGAGTTCCTTCCGTGACGATCTCATAGATCGCCTGGGGTCCCATGCCGACATGGGAAGGGTTTTCGGAGAAGGTTTCGTCCTTGACCTCCCCTACCGCGATACGAACGGTGCCGGTATAGGCACCGAGAGCGTTCCCGGCTGGAAGGTTGAGGGGGACCTGGAGGCTCTCCCCCTTGCCCGCGCCCGCCGGAGGCGCGAGGAAAAGTGTCAGTAGAACAAGGGAAAGGGCGACGGCAGCGACACGAGGCCTCGAGTCCATGGCTTTTCCTCCAAGCGCATGGGACAGACCAGCCTGTCCTATTGAAGAGTGGCCGCTGCGGGCTCAACGTTTCGCCGGACCATGACCGATCACGGCCTCGCTGCCTTCGAGCCGTGGGTCCGGCGCCGGCCGTTCAGGCCTAAGGCCAGCGATACCCGAGCAGTTGCGACGCCGGGAACGACTGGATTTTCACCTGGTTGCCCTGGTTGCCGCCCAGCAGCTCGAGGATCGCTCCCCGGTTTTGCAGGAGAAAGCCCACGTGCCCCTGCGCGGGATTGGTTCCGCGCTTCAGCACCACGACGCAGCCTCGCCGCGGCTGGGCGAGCGGCTGCCCCCACTGGAGCCACGAGCGCGCTGCCGCGGAGCCGCTCCCGGTCTTGCCCGCCTGCTTCATGCACCAGTTGGCGAAGGACGAGCACCACGCCACTTCGTCGTCGCTGGCGTTGAGGCTCGTGGCATGGTGGTACTCGACGATCCGGGGGTTGTCCGCGGGTCCGGGGAACTCCTTCACGCCGATCTCGTGGAGACCCTTGTCGAGCCAGGGCGGGGTGTCGGTGACTGGAGGCGGAGTCTCGCCCTCTTGGACCGCGGAGACGAACTCCTCGGACACCCAGCCGGTGACGGTCTCGCCTTGCAGCGTGGTCCGCACCTGGAGCCACCTGCCGTCCGTGGACTCTGCGATCTGCTCGACGATCAGGCCTTTCGGCAGCCGGGTCACCACCGGATGCTCCTTTCCCGGGCCCTGGCGCAGGTTGAGGACGCTCGCCTCGACTCGCAACGTGGTCATGCAGCTCTCCTTTCGTTGCCGCGGAATCTCGTCCGTTTCTGTAGGCGTAGACGGACAGGATTTGTAACTTGAGAAGCGGATCGAAGATAGGATGGACCGTACTCCAGGGAGGCCATCTCGCCCCGGCCTTCGCCGACGTCCAGGCCTTCCCCTGCGCCGGAGCGAATTGACGTCGGGGCGCTAGACGCGGCGCGACCGGGATGCGTAGCAATAGCATGCGCCGCAAGCGGGTCCTTTTCTTCCTCATTCTTGCTCTCGGAGTCTGGGCTTTCGCCGAGCTGGCGGCTCTCCTGGTGCTGTCGGCGGCGGCCGGCGCGTGGGCCTGGCCTGCGCGGCTGGCCGGGTTGCGGGCGGCAGCCGGCCGGCAGGCCGCGGCACGGGCGGGCGGCGAGGTCCGGGGCGAGGGGCACGCCGCGCTGTCCCTGTTCACGGGGACGGTGATCCATCCCTTCCTGGGCTTCGTCCTCGATCCCGAAGGCAAGACCGGGGTTCGCGTCTCGCCCGAGGGCTTCTCCAATCCCCATCGCGAGCCGCCGCCGGCGGACCGGCCGCTTTTCACCGTCGGCCTGTTCGGCGGCTCGATGGCCATGCTCCTCTGCCACGAGGGCGGAGAGGTCCTCGCCGGCGAGCTCAGCCGGCTGCCGCAGGCGCGGGGGAAACGGGTGTGGATCGAGTGCTATGCCCTCGGCGGCTACAAGCAGCCGCAGTCGCTCCTTGCCCTCGATTACGCTCTGGCTCGCGGCGAGCGCTTCGACCTCGTCCTCACCCTCGACGGCTTCAACGAGGTGGCCCTGCCCCCGGGCGAGAACCTGAGGATGGGAGTCAATCCGTTCTATCCGCGCTCCTGGAATGTCCTCGCCTCGACGGTGCTGGGGCCGCGGGTGCTCCGGCTCTCGGGCGAGATCGCCTACCTCGAAGGCCGGCGGACGAGCTGGGCCGGCCTGTGCGACGGCGCCCTCGCCTGGAGCAGCCTCTGCCACGTGCTCTGGCAGGCGGAGGACCGGCGCCTCGGCCGGCGGGTGAGCGAGCTCGACCGGCAGCTCCTGGCGGAAAAAACGCGCCGCTCGTTCGCCCTCGACGGACCGGCGTTCCCCTACAAGCCGCAGGGCCGGAGGACCTACCGCGAGCTCGTGGCGATGTGGTCCCGGAGCGCGGAGCTCATGGCCGGGATCTGCCGCGCGCGGGGCATCCCCTACTTCCACTTCCTCCAGCCCAACCAGTACGTGCCCGGCTCGAAGCCGATGGGCGAGGCCGAGCGCAAGGTCGCCTTCGATCCCAACCATCCCTACCGGCCGCCGGTCGAGAGGGGATACCCCCTGCTGATCGAAGCCGGCAAGGGCCTCGCCGCGTCCGGGGTCCGGTTCCACGACCTGACCCGGATCTTCGCCACGATGGAGGAGCCCCTCTACTTCGACGGCTGCTGCCACGTCAACACCCGGGGCAGCCAGATCCTGGCCCGCGAGATCGCGGCCCGGATCGCCGGAACCTCCCGTCGATGACCATTTTTTGCGGGATGCCTTAAAATATCCCTCCAGGTCGTCACGGAGGGATGCGAACATGCCGTTTCCGTTGAAGCTCGTCCCCCGGAGCGGAACGGTGATCCTGAACGAGATCCGTCCGGCCGAGCGGCCGCTCCAGCTCGGCAGGGATGGGGGCTGCGACGTGGTGCTCCCCGATCTCGCCGTCTCGCGCCGGCATGCGCGGCTGGAGTGGCAGGGCGCGGAGCTGGTTCTGAAGGACCTCGGCTCCACGGGCGGGACGTACGTGAACGAGGCGCGCATCGAGCGCTACGCCCTGCGGCCCGGAGACCTGGTCCGGTTCGGGGGCAATGCCGTGTACCAGGTGGAGGCGGACGGGGTGTCCACCACCCTCCTCGAAGCGGCGCAGCAGCCGTCCGAAGGGGGCGTGCGGTCTCTCCAGGCCATGCTGGAGGTGGCGCGCGCGCTCAACAGCGCGACGGTGCTGGAGGACGTGCTCGACGTCATCCTCCAGGCGGCGGTCGAGGTGATGAACGCCGACCGGGCGTTCCTCAGCCTGAAAGGCGACGGGGGAGCGCCCACGCTCCTCTCCTGCCCGCGCGGGGCGGAGCCCTCCGAAAAGGCGGTCGCCCTCCTCGGCCGGGCGCTCCACGAGCTCAAGTTCGTCGGCGAGGCGCAGGGCTCCGGCGAGATGGCCGCGACGCCGCTCCTGGTGGTACACCGGCCGCTCGGCCCGGCGGGCACGGAGTCATTCATCGGCCGGATCGATGCGATCGGGAGCCTGCTCGTCGAGCGCTCGCGGGGGACCGGACGGCTCAGGGTCAATGCGATGGGGGCCGACGATCTCGGCCTGTTCGAGTCGCTGGCCGCCGACGCCGCGGCGGCGATCGACAGTGCGAGCCTCTACCGCGAGGCGCGGGCCAAGGCGAAGATCGACCAGGAGATGTCGCTCGCCCGGACGATCCAGCAGCGCCTGCTCCAGACGCCCCCGCCGGTGCCGTTCGCGGAGGTCTGCGCCTTCAACCAGCCGGCGCGGAGCGTGGGCGGCGACCTCTACCACATCACCCTGAGGAGCGACGGCACGCTCGCCCTGGCGCTCGGCGACGTCTCGGGCAAGGGGGTCTCCGCGGCGCTCCTGATGGCGATGCTCCTGGGGTTGCTCGACCTGCTCCACGACCTGGGGCAGCCGCTGGCCGAGGTGCTGCCTCTCCTGCACCGGACGCTGCGGCGCTACAACCCCGGCAACAGGTTTCTGACCCTCGCCGCGGCGCTCCTGCATCCGGACGGCGAGCTGGAGCTCGTCAACGCCGGCCATTGCCCGGTGGCGCTCCTCCGGCGCGACGGCCGGATCGAGCTCTTCCGGCCGCACGGCCCGGTGCTCGGCCTCCTGCCGCAGTCGCAGTGGGGCGGCGGGCGCAGCTCCCTCGACACGGGCGACACGCTCGTCCTCTACAGCGACGGCATCTCCGAGTCGGCCGATGCGGAGGGGGAGGAGCTCGGCCTGGAGGGGATCGGCCGCTGCCTGGGCGCGCTCGCCGGCGCCGCGCCGGCCGAGATCGCCGAGGCCCTCCTCAAGGCTGCTGCCGCGCACCGCGGCGGGGGCGAGGCCGAGGACGACGTCACTCTCCTGGTCGTGCGCTACGTGCGGGCCGGGTAGGAGGCTGCCGGAGAAAGGACGACAAGGACACCAGGGACACCAAGGACAGCGCAGCCGGGCGTCTTTTTTCTTCTTGTCCTTGAGGTCCTTGGTGTCCTTGCGGTCCTTGTCGTCCTTTCCGCTGATATCTTCCCCCGGTGCCCAGCCCGGCTCTCTCCCCCTGCGTCGTGGTCGTCAAGACCCCGATGCTGGCGCGTCCCGGCGGCGCGGCGCGGCTCGCGAGGAGCGGCCGGCAGGTGGCGCGCACGGTGGCTCCGGCCGCGGCCGAGCACGACCGCACGCTCGCCGCGCTGCTCGCCGCCCTGGCCCGCCACGGCGCCGAGCCGCTCGTCGTCGACGTCAATCCCGGCGAGGCGGCCTGCGCGGTTCTTGCCCGCGCCCGCTTCGTCGTCAGCGTCGGCGGCGACGGCACGCTCCTCACCGCCTCGCACTACGTCGAGGAGGGCACGCTCCTGGGCGTCAACTCGGCGCCGCGCGACAGCGTCGGCTACCTCGCTCTCGCCCAGCGCGCGACGATCCCGGCGACGCTCGACGCGATCGCCTCAGGCCGCCTTCAGCCGGTGCCGGTCACCCGGCTCTCCGTCACCCTCGACGGAGCGACCCTGCCTGAAGCCGCGCTCAACGACGTGCTCATCGCGCACCAGCACCCGGCGGCGACCAGCCGCTACCTGGTGCGCCTCGGAAGGCAGTCCGAGACGCACCGGTCCTCGGGCCTCTGGGTCTCGACCCCGGCCGGCTCGACCGCCGGCATCCGCTCGTCGGGCGGCGCGATCATGCCGCTGCGCTCGCGGCGGCTGCAGTTCCGGGCGCGCGAGCTCTACCGCCGGACGGGAGTGGACTTCCGGCTGGCGAGCGGCTTCCTCGCGCCCGGCGCGGAGCTCGTCGTCGAGTCGCAGATGGAGGCGGGCTGGCTCTACATCGACGGCTCGCGCGTGAGCTACCCCTTCCCCTTCGGCGCGCGGGCGGAGATCCGCGCCGCGCGCGAGCCGCTGCGCCTGTTCGCCGACCCGCGGCGCTGGGCCACGGCCGCGGGCCGCATGGTGCTCTGACGGCTCAGCAGTACGCCGGCGCCTGGCGCGTTGCGGCCGCCGCCTGTGCTTCCACCGCGCAGGCCGCCAGCCTGCCCGAGACGACCGCTCCCTCCATCGTGGCGATGTACTTCTGCCGCGTGTAGTCGCCCGCCAGGGTCAATCCTGCGATGGGCGTGGCCTGCGGGGGCCGCAGCGCGTCGCTGCCGGGGGAGAGCGAGTAGAAGTCGGCGGGGAGCCGGACCACCCTGTATCTCACCATGCGGTCCCGCACCCGCACGCCGAGGCGCTCGGCGTCCCGGCAGGTGATCTCCAGGATCTGGGCGTCGTCCATGGGGAGGAACCGGTCCGGCGGCGTGAGGATGATCGAGAGGCGCCCGGGGTTCTGGCGGAAGGTCGTCCGCGACTGCTCGGCGAAGCTCGCGAGCACGGTTCCGGGGCCGAAGGTCGTGCGATCGATGGGCATCGACGGCCGGTCGAGCTCGATCTGGATCGTGACGGCCGGCATGGAGGGCAGCCGCAGCATGGGCTGGAACCACGGATGGTGGCCGAACGCCTGCCGGACCAGGCGCTGCGCCGGCGCCAGCGAGGCCGCCAGGACGACGTGCTCCGCCGCGATCGGTTCCCCGGCCGCCTCGACTCCCATCACGCGGTCGCCGCGGGCGCTGTCGGTCAGGAGCCGGGTGACCTCGGCCCGCGTCCTCACCTCGCCGCCGTTGCGGACGATCGCCGCCGCGAGCGGCGCAGCCATGACCTCGGTCATCCCGCCCAGGAACGCGCCGACGCGCACGGTCAGCAGGCGGTCGAGGTAGGGGCCGAGGGTGGCGAAGAAGGCGTAGGCCGAGTACTTTTCAGGCGGGAGGAAGTAGAGCCCGGAGGTCAGGGGGATCAGCACGTTGTGGATGGCGTTCTCGGTCACGCCCGCGGCTTGCGCCTTCTCCCGGACGCTCACCCGGTCCAGCGCGGCCGGATCGGCGAAGTACTCCAGCAGGCCGGCCGAGATGAAGGCGCCGAGCGTGATCCGGTCCAGGAGGGAGAGGAGCTCGAAGTTGCCGAGGATCCCGCCCAGGGTCTCGAACGGCCGGTAGAGCGGCGCCGCGCCGAAGACGCCGCTTCCCCGTCCGTCCGGCAGCCGGATCTCGACCTCGTCCTCCCAGTGGACGATGCGGTCGAGATCGATGCCGGCCCGGCGCAGGAGATCGGGAAAGGCCTGGTAGAACCCGAGGACGCGGTGGAGCCCGGACTCCACCGGCATCCCGTCCTTGTTCCAGGACGAGGTGCGGCCGCCGACCACCGGACAGGACTCCAGCAGCAGCACCCCGCGGCCCCGCGAGCTCAGCTCGAAGGCGCAGCTCAGCCCGGCCAGGCCGCCTCCCACCACCACGACGTCGGCGCGTCTCATGGCAGAAAACAGTGTACTCCTCGATCAAGAGGCCCAGACGGAAGCCTTCTTCGCCCAGGGGCTGTCCGTGAAGCGGGTCTTGAAGTGGCCGGCGGTCTCGGCCAGCGCGGCGCCGTCGCCGCTCCCCTTGTACTTCGAGACGCCCGCCCAGTAGAGCGCCTCCGGCGCCACCTCTCCCGCGGAGGGATCGTCGGCGAGCTCGCGGTACCGGCGCTCCGCCTCGGCATAATCGCCGCGCGCCCGGGCCGCATGGGCCAGACCGAGCCGCAGCTGTGCGAGGAAGTCCGGCGCCGGCAGGTAGCCCTCGAAGCGGTGCCGCTCCGTGCCGCCCGCGTCGCGGATGGCCACGGTCGGCGTCCACTGCACGTCGAAGCGCTCGAACGCCTCCGGCTGCTCCTTGACGTGGGCGCGGTAGGGGACGAAGTTTTCGGTGATGAAGGTCGCGACCTGCGGATCGGGGTAGACCTCGGCATCCAGCCGAGCGCATGCCCCTCACATGGGGGCGGCGCTGAAGTCGAGGAGCAACGGCCTGCCGGCCTGGCCCGCGTCCCGCTGCGCCGCTTCGATGTCCCTTTGCCACTGGATTTCCATAGACACCTCCTTGCCGGAGAAGGGAGCAAGCCTCGTGCCCGGATGGAGATGGGCTATACTCCAGCCAACAAACCTGGACATGGCCCCCGGGGCTCTTGCGGAGGCGTAAACCGGTGACGAGCTTTTCCTCGTCCATTTCCGAGCAGGTCGCAGCGCGGCTGGCGCCCTACATCGGCGGCTTCAATGCCCAGATGTGGATCAAGTCGGTGGCCCGGCGCGACCTGAACGTGTCTCCCGAGGAGCTGAGCCCGGCACAGCTCGCGCCGCTGGTGGACGGGCTGCGGCCGTTCCTCCAGGCGCTGATGGGCCGGGCCACGGCCGACGACCTCCTGCAGCAGATCTCCCGCGAGGTACGTTGAGATGCGATTCCGCTGGCTGGCGCTGTTCCCTCTCCTGTTTGCCGCGGCGTTCTGCGCCGTCGCCTGGTGGCTCCTCGGCAGCGAGGCCCTGGCTCCGTTCAACTACTGGCAGCGCATCCTGGTGCGCGTCCTCGGGATCGCCGGCGCTTTCGCGGCGGTGTCCGGCTTCGACCGGGGCGACCACCTGCGGCGGGCGTGGCTCTGGCTCGGCGCGGGCACGGTCGTCATCCTGGCCCGGGACCTGCTGCGGCTGATTCCGGCGTTCGAGCCGGGGACCTCCGGTCCGGCAGCCCAGATGCTCGTGAGCGGGCTCGGGATCCTGTCGAACCTCGCCCTGCTCACCGGCATCTGGATGCTGTCGCGCTCGTGGAAGATGGCGGCCATCTCGCTGCCCGGAGGCCGGTCCGGCGCCCTGGCCGTGGCGGTGGTCACCGCGGTGCTCGCGGTGGCGGTGACGGCTCCGGCCGGGCTGGAGAGCGCGCGGGCGTTCGCCGCCGGGGACGTGGGCTCGCTGATCTACGTGGTCTCGGCGGTGGTGGACGTCATCACCCTCTGCCTGGTCGCACCGCTCCTCCTGACGGCCGTGTCGCTGCGCAGCGGGCTCTTCGTCTGGCCCTGGGCGCTGATCACGGCGAGCCAGCTCTCCTGGCTGCTCTACGACGCCGCGGCCGCTCTCCAGCCGGGCCTGGTGCCGGCCGGGTTCCCCCTGCCGGACGTCTTCCGCGGCCTCGCCGAGAACTACCTGTGCGCCGCGGGCCTCGCGCAGCTCCTGGTGGTGCGGCAGGTCCGCCGGGCGTCGGTGCGCCCGGCTTCCGGCGGCCTTGCGGAAATTCAGACACACGGAAGCTGAAATTCCGGCGCGGGTCCCACCACCTCTCAGGTATGGGCCTTGCGCTGCTCCGGTTGACCAGCCAGACGAAGGCCCCGGACGACGGACCGTCCGGGCCTCTCGGCCTGGTTGGCGCCCCGGCCTTCTCGGTTGGAGCCACGGTCTCCCACTTCCGGCTTCTCGAATGGCTCGGCCGGGGGAGGCGCGGGTTCGAGGTCTGGCTGGCGCGGGACCTGGACCTCGGACGCCGGGTGGCCCTGAAGCTGCTCGTCTCCGACCGGCCCCTGCGCGAGGACGAGCGCCAGATCCTGCGCCGCGAGGCCGAGGCCGTCTCCGTCCTGAGCCACCCCAACCTGTGCCCCGTCCACGAGGTCGGCGAGACCCGGGACGGCATCCTCTTCCTCGCCATGGCCTGCTGCGACGGCGAGTCGCTGGCGGACCGGATCGCGCGGGGTCCGCTCGATCTCCAGGTCGCGGTGGACTTCGCGCTCCAGATGGCCGAAGGCCTGGCGTGCCTCCATGACGCCGGCTTCGTCCATCGCACGCTCAAGCCTTCGGACATTATCGTCTCGCCCGAGAGCGGGGTCTGGATCGCCGACTGCGGTCTGGGCCGGCTCGACGAGCGGACCCTGGTCATGGGCGAGGGCGGCGAGGCGCCCTTGCGCTACCTCTCCCCGGAGCAGGTGCGCGGCGCGGAGCCGGACACCCGCTCGGACGTCTGGGGGCTGGGCGCGATCCTGTACGAGATGCTGACGGGCCGGCCGCCCTGGCCCCAGGGGCCGGTCGCCGGCGCCGCGGATCCCGCGCCGATCTCCCGGCTGCGCGATGGGGTGCCGTCCGACCTGCAGGCGATCGTGGCCCGGGCGCTCGCCTTCCGGCCGTCCGACCGCTACGCGAACGCCGACGAGATGAGGGAAGAGCTCCGCGGCGGCGTGCGGCCGGGGCCGTGGCGGTCCGCCGAGATCCGCGGCGACTTCGGACCGTACCGGATCGGCGAGCTGATCGGCGGCGGCGGCATGGGCGTGGTGTACAGGGCCGAGGACAGTCGCCTGGGCCGGAGCGTGGCGATCAAGGTGCTGCCGCCCGAGCTGACGCGCGACCCCGCGGCCAAGGCGCGCTTTCTTCAGGAAGCCCGCGCGGCCTCGGCTCTCGACCATCCCAACCTGTGCACGGTCTACGAGGTGGGAGAGGCGGGCATGGGCCAGCTCTACCTCGCCATGCCCTGCTACGACGGCGGGACCCTGCGGGAGAAGATCAACACGGGCGTGCCGCTGCCGGTCGCCGAGGCGCTCGACATCGCCGTGCAGGTGCTCAAGGGCCTCGCCAAGGCCCACCGCCACGGCATCGTGCACCGGGACATCAAGCCGGCCAACCTGATGGTCACCGGCGACGGCGTGGTCAAGATCCTGGACTTCGGGATCGCCAAGCTGGCCCGTATCGGGGCCAATGCGGCGGCCGACCTGACCCGGACGGGCGTTCGCATCGGCACTCCCGCCTACATGTCGCCCGAGCAGGCCCGGGGAGAGGAGGTGGACGCGCGCACCGACCTCTGGGCCGTCGGCGTGGTCCTCTACGAGATGCTCGCCGGGGTCCGCCCTCCGAGCGGCGGGGGAGAGCCCGGCCCGGTGCGCCGGCTGCGCCCGGACGTGCCATCCGAGGTGGAGGGCATCCTCCGGCGCCTGCTGGCCCCGCGCACCCAGGACCGCTACGCGACGGCCGAAGCCGTGCTGGCGGACCTGCGCGTCCTGCTCGGGACCATCTCCAGCACGGGGACCGCAACCCGCGAGCTCGCGCCGGTCCCGCGCCGCGTCCGGCGCCTGCGGGCGGCAGCCGCCCTGGCGCTGGGCATCCTCGGTGTCGCCGGGGCCATCGCGGCCGGGTACTGGCTGCGCTGGGACGGCGAGGGCCGCTCGTCCGAGCTCTTCGCCACCTACTCCCGCATCACGAACCAGGAGGGCCGCGAGCTCTTCCCGACCCTATCGCCGGACGGCAACTTCTTCGCCTATGCCAAGGTCTCGGGGGGGAGCTCCGACATCCATCTCCTTCGGATCGGCGGCGGCAATCCGATCAACCTGACGCCGGACACGCCCTGGGAGGACACCCAGCCCGCCTTCTCGCCCGACGGCGAGCAGATCGTCTTCCGTTCCGGGCGCGACGGCGGCGGGCTCTTCGTGATGGGAGCGACCGGCGAGTCGGTCCGGCGCCTGACCGATTTCGGCTTCAACCCCTCCTGGTCGCCCGACGGCAAGCGGATCGTGTTCGCCACCCAGGGGATCTCGCAGCCGTCGGCGCGCTCCTGGGCGAGCCGGCTCTGGATCGTGGACGTCGCCACCGGCGGGCTGCGGCGGGTCGTGGACGAGGACGCGGTGCAGCCGAGCTGGTCGCCGGATGGGAGCCGCATCGCCTACTGGGGCATGCCGGTGCGCGGGGGGAGGCCGGCCATCTCGACCGTGTCCGCGTCCGGCGGGAAGCCGGTGCGCGCGACGACCGGCGGCGCGCTCGCCTGGAACCCGGTCTGGTCCGCGGACGGCGCCCATCTCTACTTCGCGAGCGACCGCAGCGGCAGCATGAACCTGTGGCGGCTGCGCATCGACGAGTCCTCCGGCCGCGTGCGGGGCGAGCCGCAGCCGGTGACCACTCCCTCGCCCTGGAGCGCGCTGCTCAGCCCGTCGCGCGACGGCCGCAGGATCCTCTACGTCAGCGAGACCGGCGAGAAGAGCGACGTCTGGATGCTGACCCGGGACGAGTAACCCCGCCCTCTATTTCAGGTGCTCGCGCAGGAATTCGAGCGTCCGCGGCCAAGCTTGCTGCGTCGCCTTGAGGTTCGCCCCGTCCCGGTCGCTTTGGGCGCGGAGGAAGCCGTGGCCGGCGCCTTCGTAGGTGTGCGGCTCGTAGGTCTTTCCCAGCTTCTTCATCTCGGCCTCGGCCTGCCCGACCGTCGCGTTGACCCGGGCGTCGTCGCCGCCGTAATGGCCGAGGACCGGGGCCTTGATGCGGGCCAGGTCCGCGCCCTCCGGCGAGGTGCCGTAGAAGACGACGGCGGCGTCGAGGGCGGGCTGGGAGGCGGCATACGAGAAGCTCCGGCCGCCGCCCCAGCAGAATCCCAGCGTGGCGCTCTTGCCGTTGGCCGCGGGCAGCTTGACCGCGTAGTCATGAACCGCATTGAGCCGGGCGGTGGCGTCCTCGGGGGAGAGCCCGCGCACCAGCTTGACCACGTCGTCGCGGCTCGCCGCCGACTCGGTGCCGCCGCCGTTGGGTCCGAGGCCCGAGATCAGGTCCGGGGCCACGGCGATGAACCCGTCGCGGGCGAGCTGGTCGGCGACGCCGCGCAGCCAATCCGAAAGGCCGTAGATCTCGTGGATGAGGATCACGACGCCGGCCTTGTCCTTGCGCTCGGGATAGACGATCCAGGTGCGGATCGGAGTGCCGCCCGAGGGGAGCTTGATGTCCACGTACTCCCCATGGCGCGGAGACTTCTCCAGCGCCGCCTTGGCCTGCTGCTCGGACGGCGGCAGGTTCTCGTCGCGGGGAGCGGCCGGCGCCGGGGCCGCCTGCGCCGCCGGAGTCTCCGCGGGATGGGCATGGGCAGGCTCCGCGGGCGGGGCCATCAGGATCGCGGTCGTGAGGAAAACAGTCCACATAGGCTCGACCTCCTCTCTGCGGGCGCCATTGTAGCCGGGAGCCGGCGCGCAACGCTCCGCAGCCGGATTTGAAGCTCCGTAAAAAAATTCAGCCCTCCGCGGGCCAATTTGGCGCGCTGAAAATTTTTTCAGCCCTCCGCAGAAAAATTTGGCGCGTCGAATTTTTTCCCAGAGCTCCGCAGCGCAATTTGGCGCGTCGAATTTTTCTGCGGAGGGCCGCAGCGCAATTTGGCGCGCCAAAAATTTTTACGGAGCTCCGCAAGGAATTTTGGCGCGCCGCAGAAAAATTCGGAGCGTCGCAGCCTGCCGCGGACCTCTTCCGCTGAGGCAACCTTCTCTCCTTCAGGAATTGGGCAGGCTCCGCGGGCGGGGCCATCAGGATCGCGGTCGTGAGCAAACCTCGCCGGGCAGCGCCCGTATAAGAGCCACATCCTTTGCCCGTCGAGGAGGCATGGCCATGGCTCGAATCCCGTTTCCCGCCCTTTCTCTCGCCCTGGCGCTCGTCGCTGCCGGACCCGCTGCAGCCCTCGATTGGCCGCAGTTCCGGGGGGTGAACCGGGACGGCGTCTCGGCCGAGACGGATCTGCCTCGGAGCTGGCCGGCGGAGGGCCCGCGGGTGATATGGAAGCGGGCGATCGGGGAGGGGTACTCCGGGATCAGCGTCGTCGGCGACCGGCTCTACACCATGGACTCGGACGGGACGGCCGAGTACGTCCTGGCCCTGGAAGCGGGCAGTGGCAAGGAGGTCTGGCGCGTTGCGGCCGGCCCTGAGCTGATCGACAGCATGGGCAACGGCCCGCGGACGACGCCGACCCTGGACGGCGGCACGGTCTACGCCATGGGCTCCCATGGCCGGCTCCTCGCCCTGAAGGCGGCCGATGGGGCGAAGATCTGGGAGGTGGAGCTGACCCAGACGTTCGGCGCCAAGCGGCCCAACTGGGGGTACTCGGGCTCGCCCTTGATCGACGGCGATCTGCTCATCCTGGAGGTCGGAGGGACGGAGGGCCGGGGGGTGGTTGCCTTCGAGAAGGCCACGGGGAAGGTCCGCTGGGGGGCCCTGGACGGCGATGCCGCCTACTCCTCGCCGGTCCTGATGACGATCGGCGGCATCAAGCAATACGTGGTGACCCGCCGGGCCGGCTCGCAAACGGTCGCGCTGCGGCCTGACGGCTCGGTCCTCTGGACCCACCCGGGGCCTTTCTCAGTCATAGCAAGCGCCCTCTGGATCCCGCCGGACAAGGTCTACGTCTCGGGCGGGGACGACGCCGGGGCGGCCCTCCTGCGGATCAAGACCGAAGATGGAAGGGCCACGGTCGAGGAGCTGTGGCAGACCCGCGCGATGAAGAACCACTTCAACAATGCGGTCCTCGTGGGTGACCACCTCTACGGTTTCGACAACGCCACCTTCAAGTGTCTCTCGGTCGCCACGGGCGAGCCGACCTGGGCGTTTCGGGGCCTGGGCAAGGGCTCGCTCCTGGCCGCGGACGGGGACCTGCTGATCGTCCTTGCGGACCAGGGGACGCTCCTCCTGGTCAAGGCGATTCCCGACGCCTACACCGAGCTCGCACGATTCCAGGCCATGGAGGGCAAGGCGTGGACCGCACCGACCCTTGCCAACGGCCGGCTCTACCTGCGGGACCATGATGAGATCGTTGCCCTGGAGATGAAGACGCCGGGCGCCAGGGCAGCTTCCGCGTTTCCTGCCCCCGCCCGGAAAGAGACGAGCCCCTCCCCTGCAACTCCCGCCCTCACCCTCGAGGAAATCGTGGCCCGCTACGAAGCGGCCCGGGGTGGCCGGGAGCGCTGGCGGGCTCTGCGGTCCATCGAGATGGAGGGCACGTTCACCAGCTTCAGCGAGGACGCCCCGTTCACCCTGCGCCGCAAGCGTCCGGACCTCTACCGGTTCGACTCCAGGATGATCCGGAAGGAGATGATCGTCGCTCAGGGGGCTAGCGGGCCCTGGTGGCGCTATCCTCTCTATGGGATCGACAGCCCGGCAAAGATCGAGGAGGCTCCCGTGGTCGTCATGACCGCCCGCGAGGCGGAGATCGAGCCGGCCCTCTTCGGCTATCGGGAAAAGGGCTACAAGGTCGTCCTGGCCGCCGGGGAAACGTGAACGGTCAGGAGACCCTCCGCCTCGAGCTCACCCGGTCCAACGGCTGGGTGGAGACCTGGCACCTCGATCCCCGGACCTGGCTGGAGGTCGCGGTCGACTCGAAGGTCTTCGACTACTCCCAATTGCCCCAGGAGATGCAGGAGAGGGCGTACTTCTCCGACTTCCGGACCGTCGACGGCCTGGTCATCCCCCACCGGATCGAGAGGGAGTACGGCGCCCGGCACACCGTGACGAGGGTCGAGAAGATCCGCGTGAACCCCGAGGTGGAAGACGGGGTGTTCGCGATGCCTTAGCGTCAGGTGCTGCTCGTAGCTCCTCCAACCCGCGGACAGGATGACAGCGCACCCGAGATGTGGCCGGGCTCCTGCCTTGGAGGGTTGAATTGACTCGCCTTCAGCGCAGGCTTAAACTCTCTAGGTTGTTGCACTCCGGACTGTTGCAGAGGAGACGACCACGCGCCCGGTATCGCGAGCACCGCGCGGAGGCTCAATCTCCGAGGTGGCGAGTTTGGCAAGGCAGGGATCGAGACCGCCAGTGAGACGCAAGGAGGCTCGTCGGCGTCGCCGTGATGTGGACCGCGCGGCTATGCAGGCGCGCGCAGGCCGGCAGCGGCGTGTGTGGCTGGCCGTCTCGCTCGCTGCGGTGATCGCGCTGCAGGTCGCGAGCACGTGGGGTCGGCTCGGCGCTCCCTTTCTCGATACTCGCCTTCATTACAGCTACGACAATGCAGACTTCGGCTTCAAGATCCGAAACGGCATACGGAACAGCGATCTGCGGTCCCAGTTTGGTGTGACGGTGAATACCTATGATCGCTGGGGCGAGAGAACAGGTCAGCCAGGGTACTACACGGATCATCCGTTTTTGCTCAAAGCACTGCTGCAACTGTACGGGCGCGTAGCCGGGGTCTCGGAATGGACAACGAGATCATTCTATCTGTTCGTCGCCATCGCGACGGCAGCAGGATTCTACTGGATCCTGGTACAGACCACGGGAAACCTGTTCTCCTCGGCCGCCGGCGCAGCTACGCTGGTAACCCTGCCGCTCTTCGCCGTCTACCAGATCTGCGTGAAATTCGAGGCGGACGGAATGTTGCTCGCGGTCTGGATCTTCGTGGTCTTTACCGCATATCTTAGGCAGGGTACTCGGGTAATTCGGCTGCTCTACGCCGTCCTCGTGGTCGCTGCCTTCCTGACCCATTGGACTGCGATTCTTTTTGTCGGCTGTCTCGGTGCCTACCAACTGCTCCTCGCACGCCGTCTTCCGAGGGCTCGCGAGCTGGTACGCACTACCGTTTTAGCGTCCGCTGCCGGGTTCATAGCCGTTCTGGCTCTGATGAGCTACCTTCAGCATGGCCCGGCCGGTGCAATGGAACCGCTTACGAGAGCGTTCGTGGTCAGAGCTGCGTCAATTCCCTTCAGTGTCTGGATCGACCGGCAGCTCATTTACCTGAAAAAGAACTTCACGGCGCCCATGGTGTTGGCATGCCTCGCAATGCTGTGGCTATTTGTGAGTCATCTGTGGAAATCGAGACCTGTGAGCGGGACAGCACAGGACCCGCCGGATCAGGAGGATCTGAATCTCCTCGCGGGTTTCATTGCCGTGACTTCCGCGGTTGCCTGCATATGGGTCGCAATGTTCCAGCAGGGCAGCTTCATTCACGTCTATTGGCAGTATTGGTTCTGCCTTCCGATCGGGGCGCTCGTCGCGGGGGCCATTACGCTGGCCGAGAAGAGGTGGCGCACGCCTGAGATCTGGAGGGTCCTCGCGTGTGGCCTCGTGGTCTGGCTCTTCGTTTCCGCCCAGCAGACCCACAGGGGTATCGTCGCGGATCAGCTCGGTACGCCTGCGGATATCGAGTTCCTGCGATCGCTACGATCTGATCATTTCGAGAGGCTGGTGTTCGTGCCAGTGACAGATACGGCGCTAACTCAATGGTTTCAGGGCCCTCTGTTCCCTTATTATACTGACAGGCACATCGCTGTTGCCGATCAGCCGGATGAGGTACACCGGGGCGACAAGCTCCTTGTTCTGCGATACAAGCAGCGCCCGATCGTGGTGAGGCGCATCGAACAGTGGTCGGGCGTGCAACTCGCGAATGAGAAGTGTGGCCTTCGAATGTGTGCTTATGACGCCAGGTAACTGATTCTACGCATACAGAATCCGCATCGCCGCCTTGGCCCTGCTGCTGATGCGTGTCTTGGAGCGCAAGCTCCGAGCGGCTGGCTTGGGCCTTTCCGCTGAGCAAGCTCTGGAGGTGCTCCACACCGTCAGTGTGGTTGACACCGCGCTCGGCGAGGGTAAGGCCAAGCGCTCGCTCAGCCGGGGCTCGGCCCGAGCGCGATCGGATCCTCCTCGCTCTCGGCATCGCCGATCCCAAGCCTCCCGTTCCCCCACCCAACGAGGAGGTTCTCCCTGTGTACTGACAATCCAAAAACTTGGCCGCTTGTTTTCAAACATTTAGCGCGGCATCCGTAAAACATGGGCTCGCAGATGCGATCGGTCAGCAGCCGGGCTCCAATGCATCAGGCAGCGGGAACGCTGCCGATGTCGGCGTCATGGTTCCGCTCTTGGAAGCACTGAGCCTGGATCTTGAGTTCCTCTTCGGCACTGTTCGACGGCGCCAGACGCTCGATCGCACAGCGATTCATACATCACAACAAACTATAGATTGTGGAGCGTGGCCGGCTATTCGACATCGGACGTCGTGTCAGCCGGCCCCTGCCCGTAGTCCAGAGATCTTGCGCCCACGCGCGATTCCTTGCGCTCCTCCTCCCTGCACTTGCTGTCGGGTGGAACCTATTGGGGTAGTGAGGAACACAGTCCATATAGGCTCGACACCCTCTCTGGCGGCGCCACGGTAGGCGCGTTCGCTGAAGGTCCGGGGTGATTTGCGGTAAGCTAAGGGCCTGGAACGAGGAGCGCTCGATGGGTTCGAAGATCCCCCGAAATCATTCCGCTTTCCGACCTTGGGCAGGGGGCTGCCGCGGTCGTCCGCCGTGTCCGTGATTCCCAGACGCCCGCCGTCATCACTCAGCGTGGCCGTGCGAAGGCTATTTTGATCAGCATCGAATCCTACCGGCAATCCGAGGCGGAGCGAGAGCTGCTGGCCCGATTGGCGCGAGGAGAGCAGGAGATCATGGCCGGGCAGGGGGAGGATCTGGATACCGTCCTCGCCGAGGCCGATGCCATTCTCAACCGGCGAGGTTCGTGAAGGTCCGGTTCACACCGGGAGCGCGGGCCGCATCTCCTCCGGAAGGTGCGGCACGCTGAACGCTACTTCCGGCGGATCAGCCGGATTTCTTCGAGCAGCCGGCGCGCCTGATCGGCCTGGCCCGGAGTGGGAGCGTGGGCGGCGAGGTCTTCGAGGAGCTGGACGGCCTCATCCCACTTTTCCTCTTCGGCCAGGCGGGCGGCCTCGTCGTAGCGCTCTCCGAAGCGGTTGTAGGCGAGGACTTCGCGGACTTCGTCCAGACGCCGCTGCAGGTCCGCTCGCTGTGGACCGGCGGCCTTGGCGGTGATCTCTTCCAGCAGCGGCAGCGCTCCCTCCAAGTCCCCCTGTTCGAGCTGGCGCTCCACGGCGACCCGCAGCTCTTCGATCCAGACGGCGCGGGCCCGCTCCGCCTCGGCGGGGCCTCCCTCGACCGCGATCACCCGGTCGATCAGCGCCTCGGCCGCCTTCGGCTGGCCATTGCGCACCCGGATCAGCATCAGGTTGTAGGCCGTGCTCGTGTCCCAGGGCCTCAGGCGATGGGCGGTCTCGAAGGCGCCGAGCGCCTCCGCGGAGAGCGGCGACTCGAACGAGAGGGCATAGCCGAGACGGGCCCAGGCGTCGCCGAAGTCGGGGCGCAGCGCCACGGCGCGCCGGAAGGCCTCGGCGGCCTGGCGCAGAGCCGCGCGGTCCGGCGCGAGCTCCAGCCGGGCGAGGCCATGGTGGTACTGGACCAGGAAGTCGTCCGGCGCCGCCCTGGCGGCGCGCTCCAGCCAGGAGGCGGCTTCGTCCTTCTTTCCCGAAAGCTCCGCCAGCACGCCCAGCCCGGCGAGCGCTCCGCCGTGCTCCGGATGCGCGGCCAGGGCGGCCTTCAGGTGCTCCTCCGCGTCGGTCCGGCGGGACGGATCGAGGAACGCCAGCAGCAGGCCGAGCCGGGCGAGCAGGTCGGCCCGCGGTAGCGGCTCGGCGCGGAAGCTGGCCTCCGACACGGCGCCGGCCGGAGCCTGGACATACGCGAATTCGCCGCGCCGGACATAGGCGAGCAGCTCCGCGTCCAGCTCCCCGCCGAAAGCCGCCCGGAACGCTTCGTCCGCAGGCTCGCCGCGGGACAGGGTGTGCAGGTAGCGCAGCGTGAGCTCGCGGCGCGCCGGGTTGCCCACCAGGAGGTAGTGGGCGAGGGCCCAAGTCTGGGCGTAGAAGACGTTGCGCCGCGCGCCCTCGTGGTAGTCCTTCGAGTGGACGTCGAGCGCGAACAGCTCGGACACGGGCAGGAGCGGGTTCGCCTGGAGCCAGCGCGCGTGCTCCTCCATGGGCCGGCCGATCCGCGCCCCGGTGCCGCGGGTGTCGAACGTGCTGTAGAGCTGGGCCATGCCCTCGTGGAGCCAGAGCGGGAGGCCAGGGTAGTTGTTGCGCAGCACGTAGTGGAGGTACTCGTGGTAGACGATCGAGCGCGCGTCTCCCCGCGGATCGGCGTTGACGGCCACGTAGTTGGCTTCCGGCCGGGCGAGGAACCAGCCGCCCACGTCCACCGGCTTGCCTTCGAAGACCAGGCGGTAGGGAGCGAGGGCGCCGCCGTCCTTGAACACGAACAGGAAGGTCGGGTTCGGCGAAGAGAGCTTGAGGTCCGGATCGAGCTGGGCCAGGGTGGCGCGCAGCCGCTCGAGGTCGGCGGCGAGGCGGCGGGTGGGCCGTTCCCCGGCGTCGCTGAACAGGGTGAAGTGCTCCGACTCCAGACGGATCCAGGCGTCCGCATCCGGGGGAAGCGCGCGCGCGGCGCTCACTCCGGGAAAGACAGCGAGAAGGATGACGAGAGCGAGCCTCAGAGTCCGTTCCTCCCTGGCATAGACTAGCGCTTCATCATGTTCGGCTCCATCCTGGCTGCCTACCGGGAGGCTTTCTCGGGCCTCAACCGCGCCGTCTGGCTGCTGGCCCTGACTACGCTGGTCAACCGCAGCGGCACCATGGTGCTGCCGTTCCTGATCCTCTATCTCACCCGCAAGCAGGGCTTCGCGACCACGGACGCGGGCAAGGCGCTGGGGATCTACGGCGTGGGCGGCGTGCTCGGCTCCTATCTCGGAGGCTGGCTCTGCGACCGCATGCCGCCGCGGCGCGTGATGGTGGGCAGCCTGACGCTCGCCGGCATCGGCTTCCTGCTGCTCGGGCGGCTCGAGGCCCGGCCCGCCATCCTGGTGACGATCTTCTTCCTCGGGCTCGTGGGGGAGGGCTTCCGTCCTGCCAACGCCGCGGCGGTCGCCGCCGCCAGCCCGCCGGAGCTGCGGATCCGGGCCTATGCGCTCAACCGCCTGGCCATCAACCTGGGGATGTCCCTGGGGCCGTCCATCGGCGGCTTCCTGGCCATGATCGACTACGGCTGGCTGTTCCTGGTGGACGGCGCCACCAGCCTGTTCGCAGCGGCGGTGCTCTTCGTCGCCTTCCATGCGGAAGACCGCAAGCCCGTTGCGGCGCCGGCCGTCGCGGAGCCCGGGCGCTCTCCGTGGCGGGACCGCCCGTTCCTGGTGATGATGGCGCTCTTCTTCCTGCTGGCCCTGATCACCTTCCAGATGGTGAGCACCTTCCCGCTGACCCTGCGCGACCTCTACGGCTTCCAGGAGGGACACATCGGCCTGGTGATGGCCGTCAACACCGTGATCATCGTGCTGTTCGAGATGGTGCTGGTGCACCGGCTGGGCGCCATGGATCCGCTGCGGCTGGTGGGGATCGGGGGGCTGCTCTTCGGCCTGGGCATGGCGCTGCTGCCGTTCGGCACGAGCTTCCTCTACGCGGCCTTCACGGTGGTGGTCTGGACGGTCGGGGAGATGCTCGCCTTCCCGATGTCCTCGGGAGCGGTGGCGAACCGGGCGGGCGAGGCGAACCGCGGCCTCTACATGGGCCTGTATACGCTTTCGTTCGAGGGCGCCTGGATCTTCTCGCCGATCGTGGGCACATGGGTGTACCAGACCTGGGGCGCGAAGACCCTCTGGCTCGGCTGCGGCGCCGTGGGCGTCATCCTCCTGATCGGCTTCTACGGCGTTTCCGCCGCGGTTGCCAGAGAGCGCTGATCAACTCTCCTCGTGGAGATGCAGTTTGCGGTACCCCCGGTTCCAGTAGATCAGCGGCGGCGCCTCGGCCTTGGGCACGCTGCTCGCCTCGACGGTGCCGACGTAGATCGTGTGCGAGCCGGCCGGGTAGCGCGCGTGGATGTTGCAGTCCAGCCAGGCGAGCGCGTCCTGGAGGATCGGCGCGCCGGTGTGCGCCGTGCCCCAGTTGCCCTGGGCGAAGCGGTCCTCGTCCTTGACCCAGGCGAAGCGGTTCGACAGCTCGAACTGCTCCTCGCCCAGGATGTTGACCGCGAAGACCGCGTCCGGCTCCTGCAGCATGGAGTAGGCCATGTGGCGGTTCTCGATGATGACCATGATCATCGGGGGATCGGCCGAAACCGAGGCGAAGGCCGAGACGGTCAGGCCGTGTTTGTGCTCGCCCGCCTTGATCGTCACGATCGTGACGCCGGCGGGGAAATGGCGCAGGGCCAGCCGGAACTCTTCCGAGGTAATCATCGCTCCCTCCTTTTTATAACCTGCAAGGTGCAGGGATTCTGCCACAAGCGGGTGGCACTCCCCTTGCAGTCCCCGGCCCGTGGACAGGAGGAAGAAATGGCCAAGACCAAGCTGAAGAAGAACGTGAAGGGGCTGCTGAACCGCCGGGTGCAGATCGGCATGTTCACCGTGCCTCTCTGGGTGGCCGGCGCCGTGTTCGCGGCCAAGCTGATCCGCGACCGCCGGCGCCGCCACGCGATCGCCTGAGCCCTCCCTTTACCTCAGCCCCTGTTACATCTAAGCTAAGCCCAGTTTCGTAGGGCTTTCAGGAGACAGGGGATGACCTATCGGTGGGGTTGTGCGGTCCTTGTGGCGCTGTGCCTTGCAGCTCCTCTGCGGGCCCAGGAGGAAGCTCCTGAGGAAGAGGAGCCCTCTCTCAAGCCGAAGCTCGAATTCGGCTTCGAGGCCAAGGCCCACTACCGCGACAGCGACCTCAACCGCTTTCGGGTTCCGTTCGACTTCCCGGAGACGTTCCTGCCGCGGGGCCAGAAAGACGGCTTCGAGGAGACGGTCAACGCCGGCTCGCACCTGGAGGTCTCGACCGTCACGCTCCTGATCGACGCCACCTGGGGCGACGGCCTCGCCGCGCACGGCAAGATCGACTTCATCGACCTCTACGACCGCAATCCCACCTCGTCCGACGGCAAGACCGACGTGGACGAGGCCTGGGTGCGCTTCGGCATCGAGCCCGACCCCGCGACGCTCGCGCCGCGCTGGGGGGCCTATCTCAAGCTCGGCAAGATGCCGAAGTTCGAGCGCCAGGACGACCGCCACCTGGAGAGCTACGGCCTGGTCTCGACCGCGTTCAACCGCTTCGAGGACACCGGCGCCGAGCTGGGTCTGAACCTCGGCCGTCACGTCTACGTGAAAGCCACCGCCACCCAGGGCAACCCGGTGTTCATCCGCGATCCCAACGCCCTGGCTGGTGACCACGGCATACCCGCGCAGCTCCGGGACTTTCCGGACCCGGAGCTCAAGACCGGCATCGTCATCCTCTACGACGCCGAGGTGGAGGACCTCGACGTGGACGGCGATCTCGAGCTCGGCGGCGGCCTGGGCGTGCGCTTCGCCGACGAGGGCGGCGTCAACGGCGTCGACGTGCTCGCCTGGAGCTACCAGCGCACCCTGGCCGAGACCGTGGAGCTGGAAGGCACTTTCTACGGCGGCGACCTCGACCTCCTGAACGGGCCGTTCGACCGCTTCCCCTATGCCACCCGGGGGGACGAGAAGAAGGAGACCGGCGCCAACGTCTGGGTCTACTTCGGCGGCCTGTCGTTCTTCGGCCAGTACGTGGACCAGGAGATCGCGGGCCTGCCGCGCACCGGCCTCGAAGGGGAGCTCGCCTGGCGCTTCGACCTGCCGCTCTGGCTCTCCATCGGCGACCGCCAGCTCTTCACCTTCGTGGCCCCGGCGGTGCGCTACTCCGAGCTGGACAACGACTTCCGCAATCCGCCGAGGACCCCGTCCCCGAGCCTGGCCTGGGACTGGAACAAGCTGGACGCCGGCCTGCGCCTCGGGATCATCCCCGGCGCCGACCTGACGGTCGAGTATGCCGACCACGAGTTCACGCTGGGCAACGGGGCGAAGCGGGAGAACAACGAATTCCTCACCACCTTCCGTTGGAGGGTGTAGCCATGCGGCGGCTGGTCCCAATCCTGATGTTCCTCCTTGCCGTTCCCGGTGCGGCCGAGGAGCTGCGCGGCCGGATCCAGCTCGTGGGCAAGGGAGGCAAGGGCGCGGCGCGGGGGAGCGACGTGCGGCAGGCGTTCGTCTGGTTCGAGCCTGCTTCCGGCACGCCCGCGCGGCCGCCTGCGACTCCCTTTGTGATGACCACCCGGGACAAGCAGTTCGTGCCGCGGACACTCACCATTCCCGTGGGGAGCCGGGTGCGCTTCCCGAACGAGGACGTCATCCTGCACAACGTCTTCTCCGTATCCGGAGGCAACTCCTTCGACCTGGGCCTCTACCGCAGGGGCGCGGGCAAGGAGCGGAAGTTCGATCAGCCCGGCCTGGTGCGGGTGTTCTGCAACGTCCACCACTCCATGGTCGCCTACATCCTCGTGCTCGAATCACCCTACGTGGCCACTCCCGATGCCGAGGGCCGTTTCGTGCTGACCGGGCTGCCGAAGGGGCCCGGGCGGCTGACCGTCTGGCACGAGCAGGCGGAGCCGACGAGCATGGACGTCCAGGTGCCGCGGACGGAATTGATCTCCGCGCGGGTGGAGATCGTGCGTCCCCGCATCCCGCCCCACCTCAACAAGACCGGCAAGTCCTACTCGACGCGTGACAACTACAACCAACGCTAGCCGCCGCGCCGGCCTGTCGCTGGGCACCCGGGTCTTCCTGGTCACCAGCCTGCTGATCCTCCTCTCGGTGGGGACGGCGGTGGTGCTGACCTCGCTGCGCGTGCGCAGCACCGCCCGCGCCGAGGCCGACCGGGCGCTCAAGAGCAGCGCGGCGGTGCAGAACCTGGTGCAGGCGCAGCGCTTCCAGCAGCTCAGCCTGATCTCGGGAGTCTTCGCCGGCGATCCGCAGGTGGCCGCCTACCTGGGCGAGACGACGGGGACCGTGGACGTGGCTTCCGCGCTGGATCAGCTCGGCGAAGGGCAGGAGCGCCTCGGCTTCGACTTCGCCATCCTCCTCGATCCGAGAGGCCACGTGGTCGCCCGCTCGGACAACCCGAACGCCACCGGGGAGGATCTCTCGCAGCGGCCCCTGGTGGCCAAGGCCGTGGCCGACTTCGAGGGCTCGGGCATCTGGCAGGAGGGCGACCGCCTCTACTACGCAGTGGCGGTCCCGGTCACCAAGGCGTTCGAGCTCTACGGCTACCTGATCACCGGCTTCGAGATCGACGATGCCGCGGCGAACCAGGTCAACGAGGTCAGCGGCTCGCAGCTCGCCTTCGTCACTCTCGGGGACGAGCCGAAAGTGGTGGCCACGACCCTGCCGCCGAGCACGGCGAAGAGCCTGGCCGCGGCCCTGCGCTCCGGCGAGAAGGGGATGGGCAAGGCGATGCGTGCCGGCACGGCCGTGCCGCGCACCGAGCTGACCCTGGACGGCGAGCCCTGGCTCGCTTTCCAGTCGCCGCTCCTGGATGCCGCGGGCAAGCCGGCGGGAGCGACGATCGCCCTCGCCTCGCTGGGCCAGGGGCTCGCCGCCTACCGCGAGATCGAGACCGTGCTCGTCGTGGCCGGTCTCGCCTCGGCCCTGATCGCCGGCTTTCTGTCCTTCTACCTGGTGAATCGCACCCTGCGGCCGGTCAAGCAGCTCGCCGCCGCGGCCGAGGCGGCGCGGCAGGGGAACTACGACCAGCGGATCACCGCGCAGCGCCATGGCCGCAGTGATGAGGTGGGGCAGCTCGCCGGCGCCTTCGACGAGCTGCTCGCCGACCTGCGCGAGAAGCGCGACATGGAGACCTACGTCACCGAGCTGTCGCGCAACCTCCCCGAGCCCTCCCAGGGCAAAGCCGCGCTGGGCGCGCCGCAGACCCGCGAGCTCCTCCTCATGGGGATCGAGCTGCGGCGCTTCGCCCGCCCCGTGGACGGCGCCGGGCCGCAGGCCACGCTCGACCTCCTGGCCATCGACCTGAAGCGCATCTCGAACGCGATTTCCGCGAACCGCGGGCACATCGAGGGAATCGTGGGGCACCGCGTGCTCGCCCGCTTCGACGGCGCCAGCCGCGGCCGGCGCGCTCTGGGCGCGGCGGCGCAGATCCTGGGCGAAATGGATGATGAAACGGCCGAGACCGACTCGCCGGTCGTGGCCCTGGCCTCCGGCCGCACGGTCACCGGCCCGGTCTCCTACGGCGAGCAGATGGAGCGCGGCTTCGTCGGCCTGCCGGTGCAGCAGCTCGAGAGCCTGCTGCGCGAGGCCACACCGGGCGAGCTGCTGCTCTCCCGCGACGTCCACGAGGAGCTGCGCGAGCCGTTCGAGCAGGCCGGCTACCGCCTGGCCGAGCGCCGCGGCCTGCTCTCGCCGCAGCCGCTCTACGTGGTGAGCGGCCGCATGGCCTCCCGGATGACGAGCGTGCGCGGGATCGGGCCAGCGGAAATGGGCACGGTCACTCCGGCCGGCACCGGCGTCGAGACCCTCTCCGGCATCTCGCCGGGCGCGCTCATGGGGCAGCGCTTCGAGATCCTGGCCGTGCTCGGCTCGGGCGGCATGGGCGTGGTCTACAAGGCGCGCGATCGCGAGCTCGACGACCTGGTCGCTCTCAAGATGCTCAGGAAGGAGCTGCTCGGCGACCGCGCCAACCTCGACCGGCTCAAGGCCGAGATCAAGCTGGCGCGCAGGATCACGCACCCGAACGTGCTGCGCACCCACGACTTCGGCGAGATCGAGGGCCTGCCCTACATCTCCATGGAGTACGTGCGCGGCGTGACCCTGCGCTACCTGCTCGACCAGACGAACCGCCTTCCGTACTCGGCCGGCCTGCGCCTCGCCAAGCAGCTCTGCGCCGGGCTCGGCGCCGCGCACGCCCAGGGGGTCATGCACCGCGACATCAAGCCGGAGAACCTGATCCTGGAGCCCACGGGCAACGCCAAGCTCATGGACTTCGGCATCGCCCGGCCGATCAAAAGAGCGGAGGCCGGGCAGACCGAGGCCGGCTTCATCGTGGGCACGCCGCTCTACCTCTCCCCCGAGCAGCTCGAAGGCAGGGACGTGGACGCGCGCGCCGACATCTACTCGACGGGCGTGGTGCTGTACGAGATCTTCACCGGCGAGCTGCCGTTCAATGCGCCCAGCGCGGTCGAGATCATGCTCAAGCACCTGCGCGAGCCCGCGCCCTCGCCCCGCACCCACTGGCCGGAGATTCCGCCGAAGCTCGAAGCCATCATCCTGCGCTGCCTGGAGAAGGACCCCGAGGCGCGCTATCGGACCGTCGAGGATTTGCACAAGGACCTGGAGCTGCTCACGGCGTGAGCCATGGCGTGCTCACCCCCTGCTCTGCGTAGAGGCCATATGAGAACGATCTTCGATTCCGAGGACGAGGCCAGAGGGGACGCCATGATCGCTGATATTTCGGCTACGCAGACCGGTACCTACTCCTTTACCGACCTGGCCCGCCGGCTGGAGGAGTACGAGAATCTTTTCGAGATCGGCGGCCGTCTCGCCGGCACGCTGGACGTCCAGACGGTGCTGGAGCGCGCCCTGGAGAACGCCGAGTCGGTCTGCCGCGCCGAGACCAGCTCGATCTGGGAGCTGGACGAGGAGCGCCGGGAGCTGTTCTTCCGGGTGGTGCGCGGCCAGGCCGCGGGCGCGATCCGCAACCTGCGCGTGCCGGTGGGGCAGGGGATCGTCGGCAGCGTGGCCTTGAGCGGCGAGGCCGAGATGGTCAACGACGTGGCCGCCGATCCGCGCTGGCGCGGCGACTCGGCGATCTTCCAGACGCGGTCGATCCTGACCGTGCCGCTCGTGGCCGAGGGCCGGGTCATCGGCGTCATGCAGCTCCTGAACCCGGTGGGGCGCGACCGCTTCACGGACGGCGACCTGCGGCGGATGAGCCTCTTCGCCGGCATCCTCTCCCACCCGCTCCAGAACGCCCGTCTCCACACCGCGCAGCAGCGCCAGTTCTTCAACATGGTGACGGCGCTCGCCGAGACCCTGGACAAGCGCGACCCCTACACCGGCGGGCACGTGCGCCGGGTCGTGGCCTACTCGCTGCTCCTCGGCGCCGAGATGGAGCTCGACCGCGCCGATCTCAAGGACCTCTGGCTCGCCGCTACCCTGCACGACATCGGCAAGATCGCCACCCCGGACCGCATCCTGGGCAAGCCGGCGCGCCTCGAGCGCGAGGAGGTCGAGATCATGAACCGGCACCCGGTGGACGGCGCCGCCATCGTCTCGCACCTGTCGAACCCGGCCGTGCTGGAGGGAGTGCGCAACCACCACGAGCGCGTGGACGGCAAGGGCTATCCCGACGGTCTCTCCGGAGATGCGCTGCCGCTGGTCGCCCGCATCATCGCCGTGGCCGACACCTACGACGCCATGACCACGAGCCGTCCCTACCGCGACGGCCTGCCGCCGGCCCGGGCCTGCCAGGAGATCGTCTCGTCGGCCGGCACACAGCTCTGCCCGGACGTGGTCGCCGCCTTCCGGTCGCTCTACGAGAGAGGCATGTTCACGGTGGAGGGCGGGGAAGAGGTCGTGAGATCGATCGCTCCAGTGTAGAATCCCGCCAGAGGTTTCCCCCAATGTTGCGGCTGCGCTACGTCCTCGAAGGCGAGGACCACGTCTTTCCCCTGACCGCCTCCCAGGTGCGGCTGGGCCGCGGGAGCGACAACGACATCGTCCTCTCGGACGTGTCCGTGTCGCGCTACCACGCCGAGCTGAGCCGCGAGAACGGCTCGTGGTTCGTCCAGGACCTCAAGAGCACGAACGGCGTCGAGGTGAACCGGGTGCCGGTGCAGCGGGCGCCGATCCTGCCGGGGGACCGGCTGGGGATCGGCGTCTTCGACCTGCAACTGGAGAGCTTCGAGCCGCGGGATCTCCGCCAGGCCCTGCCGATGGCTCCACCCGTGAAGGACGACACCGGGCCGATCCTGAACAACGCCACGATCGTGCGTCCGCTGGCCGAGCTCGCGGCGACCTACGGCCTGGGCACGAAGCCGGCCCACGCCGAGGAGACGACCCGGGAGCAGACCGACGCCGACCGCCGGTTCGGCCATCTGGCCCGCCTCGCCCGCTTCCTGATCACCGCCCAGGCCGTGGACGAGGTCTTCCAGCAGGTGCTCGACATCTCGTTCGCGTCGCTGCCCGTGGACCGCGGCTTCATCCTCCTCGACGACGGAGCCGGCGAGCTGGAATGCGAGCTGATGCGGATCAAGGACCGGGTGGAGCGCCGCCCGTCTGGGGAGATCCCGGTGTCGCAGACCATGCTGCGGGCGGTGATGAAGGAGCGCGTGGCGCTGGTGACGTTCGACGCGCAGTCGGACCAGCGATTGTCAGGCGGCGAGTCGATCCGGCTGCACCAGATCCGGGCGGCCATGTGCGCGCCGCTCTGGGCGGGCGAGAAGATCATCGGCGTCATGCAGGTGGACTCGCCGTTCCAGGTCGGGGCCTTCGACGAGCACGACCTGGACTTCCTCGCGACGCTCGCCAACTTCGCGGCCGTGGCGGTCGAGCGCATCCGCTGGGCGCGTCAGGCGGAGCACGAGAAGGCGATGCGCTCGCGGCTGGAGCGCTATCACTCGCCGGCGGTGATCGAGGAGGTCATGAAGCAGGGGGCGGAGGACGGCATGCGGCGCCTGAAGCCCGCCGAGGCCACGGTGCTCTTCGCGGACCTCGTGGGCTTCACCCCGTTCGCGGAGAGCTCCACGCCCGAGCAGGTGGCGGAGTCGCTGGACGCCTTCCTGAACCTCGCGGTCGAGGCGATCTTCCGAGCCGGCGGCACGCTCGACAAGTTCATCGGCGACTGCGTGATGGCCTTCTTCGGCGCGCCCGTGGCGCAGGAGGACCACGCCGAGCGGGCGACGCGCGCCGCGGTGGAGATCCAGCGCGATCTGGCCGCCTGGAACCGGGAGCGCGCCGCCCAGGGCCTGCCCGGCTTCAACGCCAGGGTGGCCCTGAACAGCGGCCAGGTCGTGGTGGGCGACATCGGCAGCGCCCGCCGGGTGGACTACACGGTGCTGGGGAACACGGTGAACGTGGCGGCGCGCCTGGAATCCGGAGCGGCGCGCCCCGGCGACGTGGTGCTGGGGCCGGAGACCCACCGGCTGCTCAAAGGCGCCATTCCCACCGAGCCCCTCGGCGAGCTTCAGCTCAAGGGGTTGCAGCAGAAGATCCAGGCTTATCGGGTTGCACGGACGAACACGGACTGACACGGACGAACACGGACTCCGGACCGTCCGTGAGGGTCCGTGTTCGTCCGTGTCGGTCCGTGTTTTTCTTACCGGGCGGGGATCTCCAGCATCATCCCCGGCTTCAGCTGCGACGAGCGCATGCCGTTCGCCTGCTTGAGCCGGGCCACGCTGGTGCCGTGGCGCTGCGCGATCTCCCAGAGGCTGTCGCCGCCGCGCACGCGGTAGCGGGCAACGCTCGATTCGGTCGACGAGCCCGTCCCCTTGGACGCGAGATAGCGCATGTAGGGCTCCGGGTACAGGGAGACGTGGTAGTGCGGGGGATGGTTCTCCTTCGTCGCCTCCAGGACCTCTCGCCCTTCGAGCGTCAGCAGCGTCTTCTCCAGGAAGGCGCGGCAGGCGGGCCGGCCGCTGCGGCGCAGGTCGACCGCCATGCCCGTCGGATGGACGGAGAGCGGCGAGGCGTTGCGCGGCTGCCGGGTCGTGGGCCGGGTCAGGCTGGTGACGACCAGCCGCTCGCCGCAGGCGTTCCGGTACTGCTTCGCGAGCCGCTCCACGAACGTCTTGACCTGCGGCCGGGCGTAGGGGAAGGAGACGTCGGCCACCCGGTAGTTGGAGCTGCCCGGGAGCCGCACGAGCAGCCCGCGGCGGGCGAACTCGTGCACCTGGGAAGAGGTGCGCAGGTAGGAGTAGTCGTGCTGCCTCGCCACCCGGCTCTGGCGCACCATGGAGGCCTTGGAGCCGGCCAGGCTCTGCGCGGGCACAGCGGGTGACAGGCCGAGAAAGGCCGCGAGAAGGAGAAGGAACGGACGAAGGCTCCGGGTCAGCATGGGCCTCAACAAGCTCCTTTGCCCCACTGATACCAGCGGCGCGAACCGGTACAACTTGGATCAATCCAGGTTGGCTTGGTAAGGGTAACATACAGCGCCCGTTCCCGAGCCCCTCTTGTTGGAAGGAAACACAGGGAAGGGTGTGATCTCTTCCACATGGAGGGAAAGATCTGCCCAGCCGGCCGGCCGCGTCCCTTGCGGGACGCGGCACGGCTCACTTGACCCGCTTGGCGTTCTTGAAGAAGTCGGCCATCGAGCCGAAGCCCGAACCGCTGGAGCTGACCGAGCCTCCCGAGCTGCCGGAACCGCCCGAGCGGTCCGACCTGTCGCCCCGATCCGGGCGATCCGACCGATCCGATCGCTCCGAGCGCTCCGACCGCGACGATCTCGGCGACGAGGCCGTGGCCTCCTCGCGGTAGCTCCCCTCGCCCGAGGCCATGCCCAGAGAGATCCGGCGCTTGCCGGTATCCACGCTGAGCACCCGCACCGGGATCTCCTGGCCCTGCTGCAGCGCCTCGCGCGGGTGGTTCAGCCGCCGGCCGGCGCCGATCTCGCTGATGTGGAGGAGCCCCTCCACGCCGGGCGCGATCTGGACGAAGGCGCCGAACGACTCCATCCGCATCACCTTGCCGGTGACCTCGGTGCCGTCGGGGAAGCTGGCGGCCGCCTCCTGCCACGGGTCGGTCTCGAGCGAGCGGCGGGAGAGCGAGATGCGCTCCGGCTTCTTCTCGTCCTTGCCCTTCTCGATCTTGATGACCTGGACCTCGACCTCGTCGCCGACGTTGAGCACCTCCTTGGGATGGGCGAGCCGGGAGTAGCCGATCTCGCTCACGTGGAGCATGCCCTCGAGGCCGCCGAGGTCGACGAAGGCGCCGTAGCTCGCGAGCGACGTCACCTTGCCGGTTACCACCGAGCCGACCTGGATGCGGGAGCGCGCTTCCGCGGCCCGCGACTTCTGCTCCTCCTCCAGGATGGCGCGGCGCGACAGCACGATGTTGGGCCGCGTGCGGCCCTCCTCGAACTGGCTCACCTTGAACGCCAGGCGCTGGCCCACGAACTGCGCCGGGTCCTCGACGTAGCGCAGGTCGAGCTGGGACAGCGGGCAGAAGGCGCGCATGCCGCGCACCTGCACCTCGGCGCCGCCCTTGTTGATGCCGCTCACGACCCCCTCGACGGGCAGGCCGTGCTGCCAGGCCATCTTGATCTCGGCCTCGGCCTCGGGGTTCTTGGTGCCCCGGCCGCCGCCCTTGCCGCCGCCCGCGGCCTGACGCTTCAGCATGAGCGCGCCCGTCTCCGGGTTGGCCGCGGTCACGGTCGCGTCGATCGTGTCGCCCACGTTCACGGTGAGGTTGCCCTCGGCGTCCTTGAGCTGCGCCGTCTCGATCAGGGCTTCGGACTTGGTGCCCAGATCGACGAACGCCGTCTCCTCGCCGATGGAGAGGATCTTGCCCGAAACCTTCGCGCCCACCGGGGGATCCTCGCGCTTCTCGCCGCCCTGCTCCTCGAACTCGGCCAGGGCCTGGGCGAAGTCCTTCTCGTTCTCTGTTTCTGTCTGCTGGTCCGTCATGTGGTTCTCTCTCGGTCAGGAACCGGGTTGGCGCCCGGTCGGTTTGGTCGTGGTGAAGGTATCACGCGAGGCTCGCCAGCCACGGCGGCGACGCGGTAAGCTTCGGGGCTGCATTCGTCCATCATGCCATGAGGAAAACAATGAAAACCCGGCCCATATTCGCGTTTCCGCTCCTTTTCTCGGCTCTCATCCTTCTAGGTGCGGCGCCGCAGGAAAAAGGGGCTCCGGCGTCCCTCCTGGACTCTCGCGAGACCCACCTCGCCGGCGCCGTCCAGCTCACCGACGGCGGCGAGAACGCCGAGGCCTACTGGTCCCCCGACGGCAGGGAGCTCTCGTTCCAGACTACCCGGCCGCCGTTCGCCTGCGACCAGATCTTCCGCATGCCGGCGGACGGGAGCGGGCCGCCGGTGCAGGTTTCCACTGGCAAGGGCCGTACCACCTGCGCCTACTTCACGAGCGACGGCCGGCGCATCCTCTACTCCTCGACGCACCAGGCCGGGGACGCCTGCCCGCCGCCGCCCGACCGTTCCCAGGGCTACGTCTGGCCCGTGGACTCCCACTTCGAGATCTGGAGCGCCCTGCCGGACGGCTCCGACCTGCGGCGGCTGACCGAGAACGACGCCTACGATGCCGAATCGACCGTCTGCCCCGTGGACGGATCGGTGATCTTCACCTCGACCCGCGACGGCGACCTCGAGCTGTACCACATGACCGCAGAGGGAAAGGCGGTCACCCGCCTGACCCACGCCCCCGGCTACGACGGCGGCGCGTTCTTTTCCAACGACTGCAAGAAGATCGTCTGGCGCGCGTCCCGCCCCGCCGCGGGCTCCGAGCTGGAGGACTACCAGCGCCTCCTCGCCCAGGGTCTCGTGCGGCCGAGCAAGCTGGAGATCTGGGTGGCCAACGCCGACGGCAGCGACGCCCGGCAGGTGACGAGCCTCGGCGCCGCCTCCTTCGCTCCCTCCTTCTTCCCGTCCGGCGACCGCATCCTCTTCTCGTCGAACTACGGCGACCCCAAGGGCCGCGAGTTCGAGATCTGGGCCGTGAACGTGGATGGGAGTGGCCTTGAGCGTATCACCTGGAGCGAGGGTTTTGACGGCTTTCCCCTGTTTTCCCCCGACGGCACCCGCCTCGCCTTCTCCTCGAACCGCCACCAGAGCAAGCCCGGCGAGACGAACGTATTTGTTGCGAAATGGGTGAATCCTGCCGCGGAGCGTTATCTCTCCGATGTCCGCTGGCTGGCCGACGATGCCCGCGAAGGCCGGGGTATCGGCACCCGCGGCCTGGAGGAGGCCTCGCGCTACCTCGAAAAGCGCTTCCATGAGGCGGGGATCGAGCCGGCGGGGCAGGACGGCACCTACTTCCAGCGCTTCGAGGCGCCGGTCGCGGTCGAGGCCAAGCCGGGCACCGCGGTGACGCTCGACGGCGAGCCCCTGGCCCGCGCGGAATTCGAGCCCGCCTCGTTCTCAGCCTCGTCCAAAGTCGAGGGAGACGTCGTGGCCGCGGGCTACGGCATCACCGCTCCCGACCTCGGGGTGGACGACTACAAGGGGATCGACGCCAAGGGCAGGATCGTGGCCGTCCGTCGCTTCACTCCCACCGGCGAGCCGTTCAACCAGGAGGATGTGGAGCGCCGCTACGGCGACCTCCGCTACAAGGCCTTCAACGCCCGCGAGCACGGGGCGATCGGGGTCATCGTCGTCGACGCGCCGCTCGTCAAGGAAGGGGAGGAGACCCCGTCCGAGGCGCCGCTGCCGGCGCTGCGGCTCGACAGCGGCCTGACCGCCGCGGCCGGCGACGCGGGCATCCCGGTCGTGACCCTCTCCCGCGCCGCCGGCTCGGCGCTGCTCCAGGGCGCGCACAAAGCCGCCCTCGCCGTCGAGCTGGAGCAGCGGCACGAGCCCGTGGCCAACGTGGTCGGCGTGATTCGCGCCGGCGCGGCCGGCAAGCTGCCCGGGGCGATCGTGGTGGGCGCCCACTACGATCACATCGGCCTCGGCGGGGCGAGCTCGCTCAGCCCGGACGCCCGCGAGCCCCACAACGGCGCGGACGACAACGCCTCGGGCACGGCCGCCCTCCTGGAGGTGGGCCGTCTCCTCGCCGGCCGGCGCGACCGGCTCCACCGCGACGTCTACCTGATCGCCTTCTCGGGCGAGGAGATGGGCGTCCTCGGCTCCACCGCCTTCACCCGCAAGCCCACGGCCGGGCTCCGGATGGAGGACCTGGTGGCCATGATCAACATGGACATGGTGGGCCGCCTGCGCGGCAACGCCCTGTCCGTCCTGGGAGGCGAGTCGGCGGCGGAGTGGCACGAGATCGTGGATCCGCTCTGCAAGAGCGCCGGGTTCGCCTGCAGCCTGGGCGGGGACGGCTACGGCCCGTCCGACCAGTACCCGTTCTATGCCGCCGGGGTGCCGGTGCTCCACTTCTTCACCGGCGTGCACGAGGACTACCACAAGCCCACCGACGACGCCGACAAGATCAACGCCGAGGGCGGCGTGCGGGTCGCCGCCCTGGTGGCGGAGCTGGCCGAGGAATTGTCCATCCGCGCGGAACGCCTCGCCTACAAGAGCCTGCCCGCGCCGGCCCCGAGCGGCGACGCGCGCTCCATGGGCGCCTCGCTGGGCACGGTGCCCGACTATGCCGGCGACGGCCGTCCCGGCGTGCTCCTGTCGGGTGTGCGCGCCGGCAGCGCGGCGGAGCAGGCGGGTCTCCAGCGCGGGGACCTGCTCGTCGAGCTCGGCGGCACCCCGATCCGCGACATCCACGATTTCATGTACGTGCTGCGCCGGGCCAAGCCGGGAGAGAAGGCGGCCGCGGTAGTCCTGAGAGGCGAAGAGCGCCTCTCGGTCGAAGTCACCTACGGCGTCAGCCGCGGGATTCGCTGAGGAGAGGTCCCATGAAGAGAGCCTTCCTGTCCGTGTTGTCCTTGCTGTCCCTGGTGTCGTTGCTGTCCTTTCCGGTTTCCGCCTCCGAAGCCACCGAGGCCCGAGCCGAGTGGCAGAGCTTCCTCGAAGCCTTCCCCGCCACCCGCGGCAAGATGAGCGAGAGCGAGCGCATCAAGGCGCTCTACGACCACCAGTGGCAGTGGGCGCTGCGCGAGTTCCCGCAGATGTCCACGGCCCTGGGCGTGCCGGGCCGCAACCATCTCTGGGGCGACCCGTCGCTCGCCACCATGATGGCCCGCCGGGCGCTCGACCCCAAGGTCCTGGCCGC
>Ga0268265_10000320_pt1 | contig 52990 bp, 47 predicted proteins | sample KBSSwiS52_FD_190355 | JGI IMG/M metagenome (GOLD analysis project Ga0268265, IMG submission 190355) | Switchgrass rhizosphere microbial communities from Kellogg Biological Station, Michigan, USA - KBS Switchgrass S5-2 (SPAdes) (version 2) | ecosystem: Host-associated > Plants > Roots >...
CTCCGCGTCCGGCTCGATCGGCTCGTAGCCGGAGCGACCCAGTCGATAGCCAAGGAGGCGGAAGCGGCGGTCGCGGAGCTGGGAATCCACGATCAGGTACTCCGGGATCCCGACGCGCCGGTAGAGGACCACCTTGTCCTCCAGATCCGTCTTGCGGATGCGGGAGGACAGGGGTGAGACGACCTCGATGATCAGGCAGGGGCGGACGCCCTCGGCGAGGACGTCGAAGCTCTCCCGGTCGGCCTCCCGGTCGCGCACTCCGCGGATCACCGAGACGTCGGGCGAGGGCTGCGACAGACCCGGACCGAAGAGGTGCTTCAGATCGAGGGTCACCAGCACGTCCGGGGCCGGACGGAAGAAATCCTCCAGCCGATCGACGATCTCGCGCGCGGTGTTGAAATGGCGGCTGCCCTGGGACATGTGGTCGCCGACTTGCGGGTTCAGGAACAGCTCGGGAGTCAGCGGCATCTCGACCAGCTCCATCCGGCCGCCGGGACCTTCGACCCAGCGCTCCAAGGTGATCCCCGGCTCCTCGTCGAGAAGCTCCGGCGCCCTCTGCTTGCGGACAGGCTCGGCCATGGTCCCGAGTATAGTCAGACTCCCGAGATCCGTCAAAGATATCGCGGACATAGGTCAAAAGGAAGGGGGCAGGCGCGGAAAGGCGGCACTCCCGGCCATCACGAGCGCCGTGTTCTGCGGAGTGGAAGAGGCGTGGAGGCATGGGGTAATCTCCCGGTCTCGACAGGAGCCACCGCCATGATCCACGTCCTCATCACGGCCGGGGCGGACCTCTGCCGCGACAATCCGGAGACCACGGCGAGCCTCGGGCTCCTCTGGGGGCTGGAGCGGCGCGGGATCCGCTGGACCCAGATGCTGCCCGGGCACAACCAGCCCGATCTCGATCCCTACGACGCCGTGCTCTCCTGGTGGGGAAAGCCGGGCAAGCGGCGGTACCTGTTCGAGCACTCGCACGTCGGCCACATCTACCCGCGGACGCCGGCGCCCAACCGCGTCCCCTTCGAGCGCAAGATGGCGGAGCGCTGCGCCCGCCTGGGCATCCCGGTCGTCAACCCGCTGAGCGGGCGGCTGGGGATGCGGCACTCGACCTGCCTGCAGGCGTGGAGCCGCGGCGGCGTGCCGTGCGCCCGCTTCCAGACCTTCGCCTCGTTCGAGGAGGTCACCCTGGGCTATCCCATGATCCTGCGCGTGGACGGCGGCTCCCATGCGTTGGGCGAGGCCTTCCGGGTGGGCAGCGAGGCGGAGGCGCGGGCCGTCCTCGCCCGCCGGGCGGAGCAGGGCGGCCTGCCGCTCACCCTGGCCATCGAGTTCCGCGAGACCCGGTACTCCGACGGGCTCTATCGCAAGCGGCGGAGCTACGTGGTGGGGGACCGGGCGCTGCCCCGCCAGCAGATGGTGGCCGAGGGGTGGCAGGTGAAGCTCACGACCTCCATCCTCGGCGAGCCGGCGGTGAGCGAGAACCGCCGCTTCCGCGAGCAGGGGGAGGAGGACCCGGAGCTGGTGGCGCGCGCCGGCCGGCTGCTCGGCCCCGAGGTGGTCGCCCTCGACTACACGCGCCAGGAGGATGGCTCCTACCTCTTCTGGGAGGGGAACCCCGTCTTCGGCATGGCGGGCCTGGGGGACGACGAGAAGTCGCGGTTCTATCGCGAGGCCACCGGCATGACCCGGGACGAGTGCGCCGAGGAGCATGCCGTCCTGGGCACGGCCATCGCGGACCTCATTCTGGAGCGGGTGGAACAGGCCGCCGCAGCAGGCCCAGATCGAGCCGCAGCGGGTCGGTGAGCCGGGCCACCAGGAAGCCCTCGGCGTGGTCGAAGCCCGCCTGGGCTCCGCGCCAGCGCGCCATCAGCTCGACCCGCTCCGGCGAGCGCATGGCCCGCACCTGCGAGACGTGCAGCCGGTAGGCCGCCAGCTTGCGCTCGATGTCGATCGGAAAGAACAGGCCGGGCTGGAAGGCCCGGCCCGCGGTCAGGTCTTCCCGCCAGGGCCAGAGTGTCACATGCACCTGCTCGTAGAGGAGCACGTTGCGCACCGGATGGTTGCGGTCGTGGGGGCGCAGGGCCGTGAGCCCGGCGTCCAGGACCGCCCGGTGGTCCTGGTTGTAGCTCGCGGCCGGCAGGAACACGGTGTGCGGCCGGTGCTCCGCCACCTGGGCTTCGAGCTGCCCGACCAGGTCCGGCACGCGGTAGGCGTTGACCTCGTTCTCCAGGTTCGCCGAAAAAGTGAACCCCAGGAGCGCGGCGCAGGCCGCGGCCTCGGCCAGCCGCGCCTCCCGGTCGATGACGCGGTAGGGCTCCACGCCGCAGTAGTGGACGTGGAAGCGCTCGTCCAGGATGCCGCCGCAGCCCAGGGCCTCGTCGTCGACGTGGGGGGAGAAGACCAGGAGCTCGGCCATGCCGGCTAGAAGCCCCGCAGCCGGTGGAGCAGCGGCACGGGCAGCGCGCTCATGTAGCGGAAGGTTTCGGCGATCGTCTCGCGCAGCCCCAGGCCCGGGCGCCAGGCGATGTCGCGCTGCGCCTTCGCCGCGTCCGGGTACTTGTCGTGCGCCTCGGCGTAGAGCGGGCCGTAGATCTCCCGCGGGTCCATGAAGCGGATGCTGCTGCGCGTGCCCGTGACCTCGCGCACCGACTCGGCCAGGTTCAGGATCGAGCACCGGTTGGCCGGATTGCCCAGGTTGTAGACGCCGCCGGTCGCGCCGCGGCGCATGGCGTCCACCAGCCCCTGGACGATGTCGCGCACGTGGGTGAAGGCGCGGATCTGCGAGCCGTCGCCGAAGACGGTGAGGTCCTCGCCCGCCAGGGCCTGGCCCAGGAAGCGCGGCAGCACGAAGCCGCCGGCCCCCGACTGGCGCGGGCCGGTGATGTTGAACGGCCGCACGATGAGGCCGTCGAGGCCGCTCGCGCGGCAGAGGTTGAGCAGCGAGATCTCGGCCGCCAGCTTGCCCACGGCGTACTCCAGCCGCGGCGAGGCCTCGGCCGGCACGATCTTGGGCATGGCTTCGCTGCAGAAACCCTGCTCGCCGCCGCCGTAGACCTCGCTCGTCGAGACCAGCAGCAGCCGCGCTCCCCAGCGCAGCGCGAGGTCGGCCACCTGCATCAGGTCGTTGAGGAGCGGCGCCGCGATCCGCCCGGCGTGCGGCAGGATGCCGGCCGGCCCCACCAGCGAAGCCAGGTGGTAGATCTCGTCCCAGCGCGCGGCGTCGCCGGCGTTGCCGCGGGCGGCGAAGCTGTCGATCGTCTCGATCGTCCAGGTGAGGTTGGGCGCGGGGCCGATCTCCGCGAGCAGCGCGTCGAGCGGCAGCGGGCTGGTGGAGAGGTTGTCCACCACGTGCACGCGCTGCTCCGGGTCCTCCAGCAGGAGGTCGACCAGGTGGCTGCCGAGGAAGCCGAAGCCGCCCAGGACGAGGACGTTGCGCGCCATGTCAGGGGCCCTCGTCCACCAGCGCCGCCAACCGGCCGGCGCCGTAGGCGAGCGGGTCCGCGATCTCCGAGGCCATCTGCGACCAGCGGGTCACGGGCGGCCCGTCCAGCCAGGCGGCGATGACGGGCATCACCGTCCCGAGCGCGGTTTCCGAGGGCACGAAGCGGACGTAGGGCTTGAGGTAGTCGGCCACGATCACCTCCTCCAGGCCGCCGCCGCAGGCCTGGCAGACGATGGGCGCGCCGAGCAGGAGGCCCTCCACCACCTGCTGGAACCCGGCCTTGCCGAGGATGAGCCGCGAGCGGGCGAGCGAGCCGTAGAGCTCCATGTCGGGCGGCAGCGACAGCACCCGCACGCCCGGCCGGTCCAGGTGCCGGCACTGGCTGCGCAGGTAGGCCTCCCACTGCGGCGCGATGAAGAAGTCGGCTTTCTGATCCGCGGGCAGCAGGTCGAGCAGCCGGGAGCCGGTGAGCAGGGTCTGCTTGTCGTAGCCCATGACGGCGATGCGGTCGCGCTCCAGGCTGCCGAACCCTTCGGGGAAGCGGATCAGCGGCGGAATCACCTCGACGTTGTCCGCCCGGAAGCCCGGCGCGCCGTCCGGCGTGAGCCCGAGAGCGAGCCAGCGGTCCACCCGCGGGAACTCGCGAATGAACGCGGCCGGATACAGGGGGCCGTAGAAGTTGTCGAGCGTGATCTGCCAGAGGCCGAGCGCGCACGCCACCCGGTGGGCCATGCGCAGGCTGCCCCGGATCGGGCTCTCGCCGATGACGACGGCCCGCGGCTCCAGGCGCTGGAACAGGTCGTGGAGGGCGTCGCCCAGGTTCTCGTCCGGCGTGGGATGGATCTCGATGCGCTGCGAGACTTCGGCGAACAGCGGATCGGTGTGGGGGAGCGGCCCGAAGTTCACCAGGTGGATCTCGAAGTCGTCGAGCAGGCGGCTGATCAGCCGCATGCAGCGCTTGAAGATGCCGATCTGGCCGGTAGGGACCAGCCGGTAGTAGGTGACGAAGACGATCCGCGGCCTGCTCATGCGCCGGGCTCCTGCGGGAACGGCACTCTTTCGGGGGTGCCCGGGGTCACGCCGAAGTAGTCGATGGACCAGTCGCCTTCGTTCGCGCGGCGGAAGCCGAAGTGCAGGTCGAGCTCCACCTCGTGGTCCTTGAAATTGCCCGGCTCGCCCCACATCAGGCAGGTGTTGATCGAGAGGTGGCCGGCCCCGTCCGCCGACTCGAACTTGAGCAGCTTTTCCACCCAGAGGTGGATGTCCACGGCGTCGTCGAGGATCGTCTTCAGGTGGCCGATCCCCTCCGCCACGGGCATGGAGCGGTCGAACGTCCAGACGTCGGGGAAGCGGAGGAGGCCCGCCAGCTCCTCCCAGCGCTTCTGCTCGATGCGGGTCTTGAACCGCTGCGCGAGGTCGCGGAAGGCGTCGAGGTCGATCTGCGAAGCACTCGTCATGGCTCGAATCGGTCTGGCGGGAACGCGCGGGATTCTAGCACCAGGTGGCGGTCCAGGAAGCGCCAGGCGCGCTCCAGCGCCGCGTCCACCGCGGGCCGGATTCCGGGCGGCTGGTCCACGTCGTGCCCCAGCCCCTCCAGGAAGGCGGTCTCGACTTCGACGCCCGCGGCGGCGAGCGCGCGGGCGAAGCGCTCCACCTGCTCGTACGGGACCACGTCGTCGTCGCGGCCGTGCAGGAGGAAGAAGGGGGCGCTCCCCGGGCCCGCCTGGTGGAGCGGGGAGGCCCGCTGCCACGTCTCGGGGTCCTGGCCCCAGGGAATCCCGACCAGGTCGCCGAGCACCTTGGCCAGCTCCTGCCGCAGATCGGGCTTCGCGATCCGGTCGAGCCAGCCCGGCGGCGTGAGATCGACCGGGGCCACCAGGCTGACCGCGCAGCGCACCGCGCCCCGGACTCCCAGGAGAGCGGCGAGGTGGCCGCCGGCCGAGCCGCCCACGACGCCCGGGCGGCAGCCGGGGAGCTCCGCCGCCAGCCAGTCGAGCGCCAGGGCGACGTCTTCGAGCTGGGCGGGAAACGGGTGTTGCGGCGCCAGCCGGTAGCCGGCGGCGGCCACGGCATAGCCGCGCCGGGCCAGGGGCAGGGCGACGCGGGTCACCATCCGCTCGTCCTCCTTGCTCCCCTCGCGCCAGCCGCCGCCGTGGATCATGAGGATCCCCGCCCGGCCCCCCCTGCCGGCGCCGTCCGCGGGCAGGTACAGATCCAGCCGGTGCTCGGGAAGCGGCCCGTAGACGATGTCCCGGCGCGTCAGGACGGCCCTCTCAGGCGAAGGTGAGAGCGAGGAGCGAGTTCTGCACGAAGTGCGGCTGGCCGTAGGTGATGTGGACCGTGCGGCCGCCGTCCTCCGCGAAGCAGGGGTGCTCCAGGCCGAGGAAGATCAGCTCGCTGTGCGCCTCGTGGGGGAGCTCTCCCAGGTCCTGCGGCGGGCTCCACGGTCCCCAGGGCGCGGCGGCGTGGCGCAGGTGGAGCCGCTTGGCGTAGGGGTCCACGAAGACCATCAGGTAGCGCTCCAGGTACTCATTCCAGGAGACGGAGAAGTCGTTGCCGGCCGGCCCCAGGCTGGCTGCGTCGGCCTGGCGCGGCGTCCAGCCACCCTGCGCATCGAGGAAGGTGTAGGCGTCCGGATCGGCCGCCCGCGCGGCCTCCACCCGCGCCAGGCCCGCCTCGCTCAGGAAGCCGTGGCGGGTGCTGGAGTAGACGTAGAGCCACTCCCCCTCGCGCAGGGTCTGGACGCCGAAGTGGAAGTCGTCGCCGCGCGCCCGCCAGAGGCACCAGTCCCCCTGGCGCCGCACGCGCACGGCGTCGCCGGTCGCGGGGTCGAGCACGGCGAGGCCCGCACCCAGGTTGCGGAACCCCCAGTCGGACTGCGGGTTGAAGAACTCGATGCCGAGGTAGAACAGGTGGACCCGGCCGTCGAGAAGGCAGCCGTGAGCGGGCCAGAGCCGCATGTTGCGCCGTTTCTCCTCGGAGGTCAGCCGCAGGATCGGCCGCGGCCAGCCGCGCGCATCCCCGTAGAAGCGGAGGCCGGCGAGAGCCCGGGGCAGGGTCGGGGCCGAGGCGCGGGCCGCGCAGTTGGCGAGCAGCACCTGCCCGGCCTCCTCGGTGCGGATCAGCGTGTCCGAGAAGAGGAAGAGCGTCTCGCCGCCGCCGAGGTCCACGGTCTGGCCGCCGTCCTGGCCGAGCAGGCGCCAGCTCCGGCCCTCGACGAGGGGAGCCGCGCCCAGGTGGCGCAGCGACTCGACGGGGATCTCGCCGCCGAGCGGACCGGTGCGCGGGGACTCGCAGATCATCGGCTCTCCGCCGCCCGGCCGCAGAGCAGGGCGGCGTTCTTCCTCCCTTCGTCCGTGGCCCAGGCCAGCGCCGTTTCGAGCGGCCGGCGCTCGGCGGTGTGCACCAGCGGCACGAAGCAACTGGGATCGGGCTCGTCGCAGCCGACGGTTGGCGGCAGCCAGCCGTGCACCAGGCTCCAGATGGCGTGGGCGAAGGCGAGGATACCACCGGCCGCGCCCGTATAGCCGAGCGAGCCGGTGGCCGAGGTCACCGGGACCCGGCCGCCGAAGAGGGCGTCCGCGACGCGCGCCTCGCGCAGGTCGTCCGCCGGGGTGCCGATCCCCTGGGCGAAGAGCGCGTCCGGCTGCCTGCCGTCGAGGGCGGACGAGGCCGCGGCGGCCAGCGCCTCCTCCTCGCCGCCGGGTGCGGACGCGGTTTCCCCGTCGCCCAGGACCTCGGCCCAGGCGCGGGCGCCCCGTTGCCGGGCGTGATCCGCGGACTCCAGCACCACCACGGCCGCGCCCTCGCCCGGCAGGTACCCGCGGCGGCCGGCGGCGAACGGGCGGCAGCCGGACCCGCGCGCCTCATCGCCCGTCCAGAGCCGCTGCCGCAGCGTGTGCTCGATCAGGTGCTCGGGCTGGAGCAGGCAGTCCGAGCCGCCGGCCACCGCCACCTCGACCTCTCCCCAGCGCACGGCCTCGGCCGCGGCGATCACCGCCTCCAGGCCGGCCGTGGCGCCGTTGGCGAAGTTGGCATTCGGCCCCTGGATGCCGTGCTCGATCGCGATGCCGCAGAGCGCCGCGTTGGGCAGGCCCTTGACGATGAGGAGCGGATCGACGAGCGCCACCCCCTGGCGGCCGAAGCGCTCGAAGCTGAAGCGCTCGTCCGGCCCGAACGAGGCGCGCAGCGCCGGCACGTAGATGCTCGACGGGAGGTCGTAGCTCACCGAGCCGAACCAGAGGCCCGCGTCGGCCAGGTCGGCATCGGCCAGGCCGGCGTCGGAGAGCGCCTCGCCCGCCGCGGCCACGGCGAAGGCGCCGCTCGGCTGGAGGAGCTTGCGCAGCATGCGGTTGCGGACGGCCCGGCGGGGGTCGAAGCCCTGGACCGGGAGCTCGAAATGGACGGGCAGGCCGCGCTGGCGCGGCCCGGCGAGCGGCGCCACGCCGGACTCGCCGGCGAGCAGGCGGCGGAAGTGCGCCGGCGCGTCCACGCCCAGGCAGGAGACCACGCCCAGGCCGGTCACCACGACCCGGCGGCGGTCTCCCCGGCTCAATCCCCCTCCCAGCGGCGGGCCACCACGGCGGCGTTCTGGCCGCCGAAGCCGAACGAGCTGGAGAGGGCCACGGAGACCGCCGCCGGCCGCGCCTCGTTGGGGATGTAATCGAGGTCGCACTCCGGGTCCGGGCTCTCCAGGTTGAGCGTGGGCGGCAGCACGCCGCGCTGGAGCGCGAGCACGGTCACCAGCAGCTCCACGCCGCCGGCCGCGCAGATCAGGTGGCCGAGCTGCGACTTGGTGGAGCTGACCGCCAGGCGGCGGGCGTGCCCGCCGAAGGCCCGCTTCAGGGCCAGGGTCTCCAGCCGGTCGTTCTGCGGCGTGGCCGTGCCGTGGGCGTTGACGTAGCCCACGGCCTCGGGCGGCACTCCGGCGGAGCGCAGGGCGGCCTCCAGGCAGTCCACGGCGCCGCGCCCCTCGGGCTCCAGGTCGGTGAAGCGGTAGGCGTCCGAGGAGGAGCCGTAGCCGATCACCTCGGCGTGGATCCTCGCCCCGCGGCGCCGGGCGTGCTCCAGCTCTTCCAGGATCAGGACGCCCGCGCCCTCGCCGAGGACGAAGCCGTCGCGCCGGGCGTCGAAGGGGCGCGAGGCCGTGCGCGGATCGGGGTTGCGGGAGAGCGCGCCGAGCTGGTCGAAGCCGGCCACGCAGAACATGGACATCATGCTGTCCGCGCCGCCGGTCGCAGCGAGATCGGCCCGGCCGCGGCGGATGCGCTGGTAGGCCTCGCCGATCGCCTGGGTGGCCGAGGTGCAGGCCGACTGCACCGTGAGGCTGGGACCGCCGAACCCCAGGCGGGCGGAGACCTCGCCGGAGACCGAGGCCAGGTTCTGCTGGGAGAGGATCTCCGGCTTCTCCCGGCAGATGCCCAGGTGCCGCGGCGTGGAGAGGTCCTCGCCGTCGAACATGTCCTCGCTCAGCCGGTCCTCCATCACCGGGAAGAGCCCGGCGCCGAGGACCACGGCGGCGCGCCGGCGGTCGATGCCGGCGATACCGGCGGTTTCCAGGCCGGCGTCCTGGAAGGCGCGGCGGGCGGCCCAGAGGGCGAAGCGGAGCGTGCGGTTCGGCTGCGCGCGCGCCTCCTCGCAGGGCGGCGGCGCGGCGATCTCGCCGCCGATGCGCACGGGGAAGGAGCGGCTGTCGAACTGCTCGATGAAGCCGATCCCCGAACGGCCGGCGAGGAGGGCCTGCCAGACCTCCTCCACCTCGTAGCCCAGGGCGGTGGCGAGGCCGAGGCCGGTGACCACCACGCGGCGCATCAGAGGAGCACTTCGTCGCCCGCCGGCAGGGGGACGGCCGCGCCGCAGGCCGAGCAGGCCAGCTCGGGCGCCACGGCCGAGGCCGCCAGCGGCCCGCCGCACGCCGCGCAGGGGGAGGCGAGCATGCCGGCCTTGTGGGCGAGCAGCTCCATCACCACGCGCACGAAGGTCTCGGCGGTGACCAGGCGCCCCAGCTCCGAGACCCGCAGGCCCGGGCGCAGCCGCTCGGGAGCGACCTCCGGCATGCGCTCGGCGAGCAGGGCGAGCCCACGCTCCGTGACCTGGCCGTCCTGGATCAGCGAGCCCGCGCCGTAGCGCTCCTCGGCCCGCTGGAGCAGGTTGAGCCGCGGCAGGCGGACCTGGAACTCGCGCTCCAGCATGAAGGCGAGGTCGAGGAAGTCGAGCGACTCGGCCCCCAGCTCCTCCTCCAGGCTGGCGTCCGGGACGACCGTGGACGGGTCGAGGTCGAGGGCCTGGGCCACGGCGGCGACCACCTTGCGGCGCACCTCCGTCTCGGAGACGGCGGCGGGTGGGACGGCGGGCTCGGGGGCGAGGTCGGGGACGTCGGGCTCCACGGGATCGGCTCTCCTGTCGACTTCAGCTCCCCAGGCCGCCATGGACGCCCAGGGTCTCGCCGGTGATGTAGCTCGCGTCGTCCGAGGCCAGGAAGCGCACCGCCCGGGCCACCTCCTCCGGCTCGCCGAAGCGCCCGAGAGGGATGTGCTTCAGGATCTCCTCCGACGACAGGTGCCGCAGCTCGGCCGTCATCTCCGTCTGGATGACGCCCGGCGCCACGGCGTTGACCCGGATCCTCTTCTTCGCCAGCTCCACGGCGAGCGCCCGGACCATGGCCTCCAGCCCCCCCTTGGCGGCGGCGTAGCTCGCCAGGCCGGTGCTGCCGCGCTGCGCGACGATGGAAGAGACACAGATGATACTACCGCGGCGCCGCGCGAGCATGTGCGGGATGGCCTCGCGGATGCACAGGAACGGCCCCATCAGGTCGACGTCGAGCACCGACCGCCACTCCTCCACGGTCTGGAGCGGAGCGAGCCGGCTCAGCACCACGGCGGCGTTGCAGACCAGCACGTCGACGGCCCCCAGCTCGCGCACCGTGCGCTCCACGAGCCGCGCCACGTCCTCCTCGCGCGAGACGTCGGCCTGGCAGGCCAGGGACCGGCCGCCCAGGGCCTCGATGCCGGCGGCCGTCTCCTCGGCGGCCTCGCGGCGCTCGCGGTAGCTCACCGCGACCGCCGCGCCGTGGCGGGCCAGCTCCAGGGCGATGGCCCGGCCGATGCCGCGGGAGGCGCCCGTCACCAGGGCCGCCCGGCCTTCCAAAGTCCCCGAGGTCATGGCGCGATGGAGAAGCCGCCGTCGGCGATCAGGGTCTGGCCTCGGATCCAGTCCGACTCGGGGCTGCACAGGAAGGCGACGATGCCCGCCAGGTCCTCGGGACGGCCGAGGCGGCCGGCCGGGGTGCGCGCCAGCACGCGCTCGGCCAGCTCCCGGTACTCGGGGTGGGACTGCACGCTGGGCGTCTCGACCAGGCCGCCGCAGACCACGTTGACGTTGATGTTGCGCGGCGCCAGCTCGACCGCCATGTAGCGGGCGAGGGCCTCCAGCGCGGCCTTTGCCGAGCCCAGGGCCGCGTAGCCCGGCGCGCAGGCGTGCGCTCCCAGGCTGCTGACCCCCACGATGCGGCCGCCGCGGTCCATGAGACCGGCGGCCAGGCGCCCGCCGACGAGGAAGGCCTGGGCGTTCATCTCCATGGTGCGCCGGAAGGCTTTCGCGGAGAGGTCCGCCACCGGCTTGAAGGTGGCGCGGGCGGCGTTGCTGACGAAGACGTCCAGCCGGCCGAGGCGCTCGCCCGCGCGGGCGAACAGCTCCTCGACCAGCTCCTCGCGCCCCAGGTCGGCGGCGTGGGACGAGGCCTCGACGCCGAGCGCCCGCAGGTCGGCCACGGTCCGGCGGGCCGCGTCGTGGTCCAGGCAGTAGCCGATCATCACGTGCGCGGGACCCTCGCGCGCCAGGCGCAGGGCGATGGCTCTCCCGATGCCGCGGGAGCCGCCGGTGACGAGCACGTTCCTGCCTTGGAGGATCATGACGCCTTCTTCTCTCCGAGGTAGCTGCGGGCGACCCGGCGCAGCCGGAACCAGAGCTCCGGCGGACCCTTGCGGGCCATCAGCGCCTCGGCCTCGTCCGCCACCCGGTGCGCGCCGTGGCGCTCCTGCGCCAGCCGCGCGGCCAGGTCCGGCGGGATCGGCGGCGCGGCCAGCCAGGCGGCGAGGCGCTCGCGCTGGGTGTCGAAGTCCTCGTCGATCGACACGTAGGCCTTGAAGCGGTCCGCGACCGTCCAGCCCTCCAGGCCCACGCCGCGCATGACGCAGATCGCCGGCCGCGCCAGGGCGAGCGACTCGAGGATCTGCATGTAGCCGTTGGCGAGCACCACCGCCTGCGCCGCGGCCATGAAGCCGAAGAGGTCGGCGTCGCCGGCCAGGCCGGGCGCCACCACCCGCCGCGGATCGAGCCCCGCCTCCCCGGCGAGGCGGAGCGCCTCGCCGGGATCGTGGCTGAGCGCGGCCAGCACCGGCCGCGGCTCGGCAAGACTCGCCACCAGCTCGATTCCCCGGCGCAGGACCATCGGCTCGAAGCCGAGGACGGTCACCCAGGGCTCGTCCGCGAGCTCGGGCCGTGTCTCCAGAGAGGGCAGGGCGCTCTTGCCGGTCACCTCGCCGATGAACGGCGGGATGAGCCGGAAGCGGTCGCCGAAGCGGAATTCTCCGTTTTGGACGAAGGGGGCGAGGCCGTAGAGCAGGACGCGGTCGACATCGCGCCTCGCGGTGGTCAGCCAGTCCTGGTAGTACTGGTCGAGGAGGATGAGCGGCGCCCGCAGACCGCGGGCGGCGCGGAAGGCCGTCTCCATGGTGTCGAACGGCCCCTCGCCGAAGACCACGAAGTCGGGGCGGCACGACGCCAGGATCCTGCGCGCCCGGCGCAGCGGCAGCCCCGGGCCGCCGAACGGGATCTCGAGCAGCTCGATGCGGCCGCGGGCGGCGTCCACCTTGGGGTCCTCCGGCACCGGTCCGGCGTTGGCGATCACGACCTCGTGGCCGCGCCGCTCCAGCTCGAAGCCGAGGCGGAGCGCGCGGAAGAAGACCCCCACCACGGCCGGGTTGGCCAGGGTGTAGGTGACGATCAGCACGCGCACGGGTCTCCTTCGTAGACCTCGGACCGCAGGCGGGCGGCCACGGCCGCGGGCGAGAAGCGGCGCGCCCAGGCCGGCCCGGCCGCGGAGAGGGCCTCGGCCTCGCCACTCAGGAGCAGTTCGCGGATCCCGGCCGCCCAGCGCCGCGGATCGCGCGCGGCGAGCCGGCGCCCCCCCGAGCCCGGCGCCGCCACCTCGCGCAGGCCGCCCACGTCCGCGGCGAGCACGGGCGCGCCCACGGCCATGGCCTCCAGCGCCACCAGGCCGAACGGCTCGTAGCGGCTGGGGATTACCACCAGCGCCGCCCGGCCGAGGAGGTCGTCCATCTCTTCCCGCGAAAGCCAGCCGGCGATCCGGCCGCCGGTGCGCCGCGCCGCCGTCTCGCCTTCCGGATCGCCGTGGCCGCCGGCCAGGACCAGCGGACGGTCGAGGAGCGGCGCCAAGCCCTCCAGGAGGTCGAGCCCCTTGCTCGCGGCGAAGCGGCCGGCAAAGACGACGGGTCCGTCCGCGCCCCGGGGCCGCATCTCCGGCACGGGCGCGGCGTTCGGGACCACCCGGGAGCGCGGCGCGATTTCGGGCAGCCAGGCCACGGCCGCGTCGCGCTCGGACTCGCTGACGAAAACGGCGCGGTCCGCCTCCCGGAGGAGACGCCTCTGGAGCGCGCTCCAGCGGCGGGCGCGCGGGGAGGGGGGAAGCTCCAGGTGGACCAGGCCGTGGACCGTCGCGGCCAGCGGCAGGCCGGAGCGGCGCCGCAGCTCCAGGGCCAGCTCCGCGAGCCGCAGCGAATGGACGTGCACCCAGTCGAAGCGCCGGGGATCGGCCGGGAAGCGGTCGCGGGCCAGCGGCCGGACCTCCAGGCCCGGGAGGCTCTCCCGGGTGTTCCCGTCCGCCACCAGGACCTCGACCCCGACCCCTGAGCCGGCCAGGCCGCGGGCCTGGCGCTCGACCGCTACGCCGATCCCCGACCACGGGCGCGGCGGGTAGTCGGCGGTGAGGAGGAGCACCCTCAAGCGGATTCCTCCGGCCGCACCCGGGCGAGCAGGGCGAGCTCGCCCGACTCGCTCCCGCCCAGGCGGCGGAAGAGGCGCATCCAGCGGGCGGAGGAGCGGTCGGGGAAGGGCTCGTGCTCGATGCGCTCGATCACCTCGAAGCCGGCGTCCTCCAGCAGGCGGGTGAGGGACGCCTGGTTGAAGTACTGGAGATGGACCAGCGGCTGGATCGTGTTCCAGCGCCGGCCGAGCACGCGGAACTGCACCGAGCCCAGGTCCGGCACGGCCACGTAGACCACGCCGCCGGGGTTCAGGGCCTCCCGCGCCTGGCGCAGCGCGGCCCGCGGGTCGGGGAGGTGCTCCACCACGTGGCTGAGCACCAGGGCGTCGAAGCTCCCCCAGGGAAGGGGACCGTCTCCCACCCAGTGCCGGGCCACGCGCTGGCCGAAGTAGGGGCCGAGCCGCTCCAGCAGCCGCTCCGAGCCGTCGACGCCGTAGACCTCGAAGCCGTAGGCGCGCGCCACCTGCATCAGGTAGCCCTTGCCGAAGCCCACGTCGAGCAGCCGGTTGCCGGGCGCCTCCTGGCGCAGCCGGCGGCAGAGGGGCTCGGCATAGATCTGCTGCACGTCGAGGAAGGGGTCTTCCTGAGGCTCGTCCGACTCGGCGGCGAGGCGCGCCTGGAGGTCCGGGCGGATGCGCGGGCTGACATAGACGTGGAAGCAGCCGAGACAGCGCGCCAGCGTGAACCCCTGGGCGTCGAGGAGCCACTTGCGGCCGTCGCTGCCGCAGACCGGGCAGTCGACCTCTTCGAGGGCGGCGGGGCCCATGCGCTCCAGGAAGTCCGCGGAGGTCGAGTACCAGGAGAGGCCGGTGCGCTCCGCGGGCATGCCGGCGATGCCTTCCTCCTCGGAAGGCCCGAAGAGCCCCAGCGCGAAGGCCGACTCCAGGTGCTCGCTGAGCTTCCAGGCCGCCACCCGGCGCTCCAGGGGCGGCAGCCCGTCGAGGCGCGCGGCCAGGCGCTCGAAGTCCGCGGCGATCATCTCCGGGACCGGGTCAGGGAGCGGGGGAGCGCCGAAGGGCCGCGCGCCGCCGGGCCGCGGGCGGTAGACCGCGATCAGGTTGGGCTGCGCCCGGGCCTCGTCCGCCGGATGGTCCTCCAGGTCGTTGAGGCGCTGGGCCAGGGCGGAGACCTCCTCCAGGAAGGGGTAGAGCGGCGAGGCCCCGTCCGGGTCCAGGGCGGCGTAGAGGCTGCGGAAGTAGTCGACGTTCTTGAGCTCCACCAGCCGCTCGTACATCTCCGGGCTCCAGGCCTCGCGCTCGCTCTCCTCCATGATCAGGCCGATCAGCACCCGGCGGGTGGCGGCCACCGTGCGTTCGAGGCTGCGCCGCAGGGCGGGATCGTCGAGCTCCGTGAGGCGCGCCAGCCCCTCGAAGCAGAGCAGGAAGGCGGCGAGCAGGGTCAGCCCCTCGGAGCGCCGGCCGCGGCCGTGGCTGCGGGTGAGCGTGGCGAGCAGGCTGTGCCGCCGGCCGCGGTACCAGAAGTGGCGGTCGAGCAGGTCGTCGAGCACCCGGATCGAGAGGTAGACCAGCCCGCAGGCGGCCACGGCGCGGCGGAACCGCTCCGGCTCCGGCTTGAGCGCCACGGCGTAGGCCGGCAGGTCCCAGAGGGTCCACTGCAGCCAGTCCACGTAGTCCGTGGCCTGGCGCGCCACCTCGACCGCGAGCGGGTTGCCGCCCGCGACGGAGCCCACCTCCTGCCGCAGGGCCTCCAGGGCTTCGCCCATGCCGGCGGAGATCTCGCGCTTCCAGGCCTCCACCTCGGCGCCATGACTGGCGAGGAAGCCCTCGGCCTCCGCGCGCAGGCGGGTCCGGAGACAGGCGAGCCCGCTCATGCCTCCAGCTCCGGGCCGAACACCCCCGCGAGGCGCAGCAGGGCGGCCACGGCGAGCGCCGTGCTCAGGCTGGCGGAGCCTCCCCCCTTGCGCACGTAGGCCTCGCCGCGCCAGCTCCCGTTGCGGGCCGCCTGGGAGACGAGGGCACGGCCGCCGGCGGCCATTGCGGCCAGTGCAGAGTCCTCGACCCCGAGGTCGAGCAGCGCGTGGATCGCCAGAGCCGTGGCGAGCGGTCCCCCGAAGCTGCCGTCGGAGCGTTGGCGCTCCAGCACCCGCGGCACCAGAGCGCGGGCCAGGCTCTCGCGCTCCGGCAGCGGCGCGAAGGCGCGGGCCGCGGCGTGGGCGAACGCCAGCGGATCGGGATGGTCGGGGGATCCCTCCGCGAAGTCGCGCCCGGCCTCGGCCAGCAGCCAGTCCGGCAGGGCTCCGGCCGGCTCGCCGGCGAGCGCCAGGAAGCGCAGCGCGTGGGCGTTGACCACGCGGTCGAAGTCCCCGGTGCGCTCGCCGCGGGCGCCGAGGGCGGCCCAGCCGCGCCCGCCCGCGTCGACGTAGGTGAAGAAGCGGCCGTCCGCGGCGCGGTGGCGGGCGAGCGCCGCCGCGTGGCGGCGCCAGGGCTCGGCCGCAGGCGCGCTCCGCCGCCGGCCGGCGGGCGGACGGCCTTCGAGCAGCACGGCGGCGCAGCAGGCCGTGGTGGCCGCGTCCGGGGCGAGGCCGCTCCCCCGGCCCAGGAAGGAGAAGCGGGCGTCCGGCCGCTCCTGCCAGGCCACGAAGCCGCGGATGCGCCGCCGCACGTGCACGGCCACGGCCGCGAGCCAGCGCCCGCCGGGGTAGGGGAGGCGGCCGGCGGCCTCGCGCTCGAAGCGCGGCGAGAACGGGTCGAGGCAGGCCAGGGCGTCGTGCGCCAGGGCGGAGGCGAGCGGGCTCTGGGAGTAGAGGGCCTCGCGGCCGATCCGGTGATAGGAGGGGACCTCGCCGGTGGCGAGCTGGGTCCGGCGCACGAAGTCGAGCCCCCGCATGAGCAGCAGGTGCAGGCTCAATGCATTTCCTCCAACAGGGCCAGGTACTTGAGGATGTTCGAGTTCTCCCACTCCTCGAAGCGCCCGCGCAGGTGGAGGCGCAGGTCGGCCTCGCCGCGGCCGTCCTCTCCCGCGCCGGGGGCCAGGGGGGGCAGCAGCTGCGCGTAGGGACGGTCGGCCAGCACCGCCTCCAGCTCCCGAGGCCAGTGGCCGAGGCCGGCGACCACGCCGCGCACGGCCTGGCCCAGATCCTCGTAGCATCGGGTGAGCGCGCCGGGGCCGTTCGAGAGGCCCGCGCGAAAGGCCCGCGTGGCCGCCACCAGCCGCCGGCCGGCCGGCGGGGACCAGGGCCTGGGCATGCCGTTGAAGAGACCGGCGGCAACGAGCACCTGGCGCATGCCCGCGGCGATGCCCGGCAGCGGCTGCGTGTCCTCGAAGTAGAAGCTGCGCGGCGCCGGCACCCGCCAGTCGGCGAGCCCGGGCTGGGCCACCACCAGGGCGGCGCGGCCGAGCATGGGCGCGGCATGGGCGGCGAACGAGTCGCTGGCCACCACCACGTCGGAGCGCTCCATCTCGCCGAGCGCCTCCGCGAGACCCGCCTCGCCGCGCGCCACCTCGACCGTCAGGCCGGCCGGGGCCGCGGCGCGCACGGCCTCGGCGAGCGCGGCCGCGAAGCGGCGGGTCGCGAGGTTGGGGCCGGCGTCGAACCGCAGCCGCGTCCGCGGCGCAGCGCTGGCGGGCACCAGGCCGGCCGCCAGGCGGCTCCAGTAGACCAGGGAGGGCTCCTGCTTGGAGGTGAACGGGCTCACGAGGAGCGTGGCCGGCCCTTCCGGACGGCCGTTCGAGCGGCCCGCGAAGAAGGCGCCGCACGAGCCGGCCGCGGCCTCCGGCTCGCCGCCGAGCCAGCCGAGCAGGCGCTCCAGCCGCGAGTAGTAGCCCTTGAGCGCCGGCCCCGCGGCGTCGGTGCGGTGCAGCCAGCGGGCGCCCGCCTCGTAGGCCGCGGCGCTCCCCGCCCCCAGGGAGATCTCCACGTAGCGCTCCACGCCCGGCTCGAAGGCCACGGCCGCGGCGAGGTCCGGCTTCTCGAAGTCGAGGAGCACGACGAGGTCGGAGGAGCCGCCGCGGATCGCCTCCACCAGGTCGGCGAAGCGCTCGTAGAAATCGACCCGGTCCACCTCGGGCACCCGCTCCCAGAGGCCGCGGTAGGCGGTGAGCACGGCGATCTCCGCTCCGGGGAGGCGCGCGCGGAGCCAGCGGGCCGCGGCGAAGGAGAGGATCTCGTCGCCCACGCCGATGGCCGGGCCGAGGATCAGCGTTACCCGCCGCACCGGATCGAGGAAGCCGGGGCCGGGCGGGCTGCCGGCCACCACCACGTCGGGCGGCGGCTCGCGCAGCAGGCCCGGGGCGAGCAGCGCCTCCAGGGCGCCGACGCGGTGGCCGAAGCTCGCCGGGTTCAGGCGTTCCAGCTCGGCCGCGGCGCGGTCCAGGTGCGGCTCGCCGCGCCCGGAGAGCAGCGGCGCGAGCGACTGCAGCCCGGCCAGGCGCTGCGCCAGGTAGTGCTGGTTGCTGCGGCTGATCGGCCGGCGGCTGAGGAAGAAGAGATAGCGCGCCAGCAGCGTGGCCGGCAGGTGGAGGTCGGCGGCGAGCCCGCGCCCGGGCATCATCGGGCCGCCCCCCGGGCGGGGAGGGGATCGGTGGCGCGCTCCCGTTGCGCGCCGAGGCCGCAGATGCGGAAGCCCGCCGCGGTCTCTTCGAGCACCGCCACCCATTCCAGGAGAGCGGTCGCGGGCCGGCCCGCGGCCGGGCGGTGGTCGACCTGCACCGTGGCGAGGATCAGCACCAGGCCGTCCACGAACGGCAGCGGCTCCGCCGGCTCGGCCAGGGAGACCTCCAGCTCGCCCAGCTCGCCGTCATTGCGCTCGTCGAGCAGGGCCTCCAGGCGGTGGCGCAGCCCCTCGCGGTCCATGGCCCGGTCGTCGGCGATGGCGTGGTAGTCCTCGGCCACGCTCTCCAGCGCGACCTCGACGTCGCGCCGGCCCAGCGCGTGGACGAAGGCGTAGAGGCACTCCGCGGCGGCGAAGGAGGCGGCGTCGTCCAGCGGCTCCTCCAGGAACCCCGGCGAGCCCAGGGAGGCCTCCGGCCGGGGCGGCGGTATCGCCGGCATCGCCGGCTCCGGCTGGGGAGCCGCGAAATAGCCGTCCCAGGAATCTTTGGGAGCGGCAGCGCCGGCCGCGGAGCCGTCGGGGTCCCAGGGGATCAGCAGGTCGGTGGCGCTGACCAGCCAGGGGTCCTCCTCGGCCGGTCCGGGCAGCGTCTGCCAGGGGCCGGGCGCCTCGCCGGGTTCGCCGGAGATGCTGCGCAGCAGTTCGAGGGCTCGCGCGAGCCGCGGGTCATCCATCAGCCCTCCGGCGGCCTCCAGGGGCTGCCCAGGCGGTCGAGCTCGGAGCGCACGTGGGCCGCGAGCGCCCGCGGATCGCCCCCGGCCGCTCCGCCCTCGGGGTCGAACGCCAGGGCCAGCTCCATGGTGGCGCGCCGCTCGCCGCCGCGGCTCAGGCGCGCCTTGACCAGCGCCGCGTCCTCGCGCAGGCTCACCAGCTCGGCGGCGATCTGGAGCTCGGCGTGCGGCGGCACGAAGGAGCGGAACTTGGCCTCGCGGATCATGGCGAGCACGGGGAAGACCAGCCGCCCGCGCTCCTGCCAGACGCTCGCCTGCACCAGCGCGCCGCCGAGCTGCGCCCCCAGCTCCACCAGCAGCACGCCGGGGGTGACCGGGAACGAGGGGAAGTGGTCCGCGAACAGCTCGTCGGGGAAGTCGGTCACCGCGCGGCCGGCGATGCGCCGGCCGGGGACGACCTCGTCGATGGAACGGAGAAGCTGCCAGCGCACCGGGTTCAAGAGCTCCAGGGGATTGAGCGGGGGCGACTGTAGCATCTGGCCCGCGCCGAAGCTAGAGAGAGTTGTGGCCCCGCGTGGCCGGTGGTAGCATTCCCGCACCCAAGAAGAAGTCCCTGGAGCAGCCCTAGAAAGGAACGGAAATGGCGAAGCCGGTGATGTCGGGAATCTGGAAAGGTGAGGTCCGCGGCTTTCGGTACTGCCTCGACGTCGTACAGCTGGGCTCACACGTGAGCGGTCTCCTGCACGTGGGCGGGTTCGAGAAGACGGGCAACATCAGCGGCGTCTGCGAGTACCCCGACGTCCTCCTGAGCGGGTACTTCGTCAAGCACGGCGCCCACTTCCACGGCCGCTTCGTCGACCGGGACACCATCACCGGCACCCTGAAGTACCAGAAGGACAAGGCCGAGTTCACGTTCCGCAGGTCGACCGACGCCGGGTGCTGATCAACCGGTGGGAGATCCAGGTGTTCGCCGGCATGCGGTCCGGCCACCACGCGATCATCCACTGGCTGCTCTGCCACTTCGACGGGCCGGTGCTGTTCCGCAACAACGCCCTCGGTGCAGCGGAGCACTCCGTCTACCGCAACGCGCCGGACGAGTACGTCCGCGAGGACGCGCGGGCGCCGCTCGCCAAGGACTGCTACCTGTTCAACCTCGAGGACCTGCGCCTCGACGAGGTGGCGCGGGTGCTGAACGAGCGGCGGCAGGATCTCGCCCGCGGCGGGAGCGCCCGCGTCCACCGTCTCCTGGTGGTGCGCGACCTGCCCAACTTCATCGCCAGCCGCCTGCGGTCCGACGGCGTGACCATCCCGGCCTTTCCCTGTGAGGACTGGTCCGGCCTCTGGGCCTCGCACGCCCGCGAGATGGCCGGCCTCACCCGCACGATCCCGGACCTGATCCCGGTGAGCTACAACCGCTGGGCGACCGAGGAGGGGTACCGCCGCGAGCTGTCAGCGCGGCTCGGGCTCGCCTTCACCGACGCCGGCCGCGACCACGTGCCGCGCATCGGCGCCGGCAGCAGCTTCGACGGCCGGCGCTTCGACGGCCGCGGCCGGGAGATGGCCGTGCTGGAGCGCTTCCGCGCCATGGCGGACGACCCCGAGCTCCTCGCCTTCACCGCCGACCCGGAGCTGCGCGCCCTCTCCGCCCTCCTCTTCGGCATCCCCGACGCCCCCTGGCGCGCCGGCTTCCGGCTCCGCCGGCCCCGTCCCTACGTCCGCCCCCCCAAGCCCGAGTAGCAGGTCGAACGCCTGCTGGACGCGGGCGGCCAGCTCCTCCGGCCGGCCCTCGGCCGGCGGCGCGATGGGCTCGCCGATGAGCACCTGGATCCGGCGGCGCGGCCGGCGCCAGGTCCAGCCCAGGTCGTGGTTGTCCACGAGCGCGACCGGCACGATGGGCACGCCGGTCTCCAGGGAGAGCAGGGCGATGCCCGGGTCGTGGCGCTCGGAGTCGGGCATGCCCCAGTAGAGCAGCCCCTGGGGGAAGGTGATCACGCTCCAGCCCTGGTGGAGCCGGCGCGCCGTCTCCTGCAGCCCCTCCCGCGTGCGGCCGAACGAGGGGAGCACGGTGAAGGAGAAGAGAGAGGGCAGGACCAAGTAGTAGGCCCCGGCCAGGTAGAGCCGATCCTTCCAGGTATTGCGCCAGGTATCGCGCGGGCCCGGCGCGAACAGGGGGCGGAAGTCGCGGTTGGTCACCGTCATCAGCCGCCGCCGCAGCCGGCGGGGCAGGGCGAGGTAGATGGCGAAGGCGTCCTGCCAGTGGAGATGGGGGGAGGCGGCGAGGAGGAACGGCCGCGGCAGCCGGTCCGGGTCCGTGAGCCAGCGCGCCTCCACCTTGTAGGCCAGGGCCGACCAGAGCCGCACCGTGACGCCACGCGCCAGCCAGCGCCAGAGCCGGGCCGGAGCGGTGGCGGCCCAGCGGGGCTCGGCAGCGGGAATCCGGGTCTCCGGCAGCGCGGAGGGCTCCCTCACCTGCCGCCGGATCTCGGCCAGCGTGCTCTCGGGGGCCACGGTCCGGAGCGGGGTATCCTCCAACATCCCGAGCAGCTCCACCACGTCCAGCGAGCTCAATCCCAGGTCTTCCACCAGGCCGAGAGCCGCCTCCCCGGCATCGCCCTCCCCCTGGAGGAGATAGCGGGCGAGCAGCCGCAGGCGGGCATGGCGGTCCGCCTCGGCCTCGACGTCGGCCAGCCGGACCGGCCCCGTGACAGGGGCCGTTGCGGTGGCCGGAGCCTCGATCCGGGCCGCGATCTCCCGCCGGCGCAGCTTGCCCAGGCTGGTGCGGGGCAGCTCCGGCCCGGGCCAGACGCTCCAGCCAGCGACCCGCGTGCCAGGCGGCAGCGTGCGGTTGGCCCGCGCCACGGCCTCGGCCGGGGAGGCACCCTCCGCGAGGACCAGCACGGCGTGCACCTCGTCCCGGCGAGAGACCGCGGCGGCGTCGCGCACGCCGGGCTGCTCCGCGAGCGCCGCCTCGATCGTCTCGGGCGGGACGTTCAGCCCCTCGGCGGTGACGATCATCTCCTTCTTGCGCCCCAGGAACACGAGGCGCCCCTGTCCGTCCAGGCGGCCCAGGTCGCCGGTGCAGAGGAAGCCGTCGCCCGTGATCTCCAGCTCGCTGCCGCGGCCGAGGTTCGGCCCGCGCACCAGGATCTCGCCGTCCTCGGCCAGGCGCACCTCCTGGCCGCCCACCGGCCGGCCCACGCTCCCCGGGTGCCGGGAGAAGGGAGAGGCGATGCTCACGAAGGCCGCGGTCTCGGTGAGGCCGTACCCCTGCACGACCAGCAGGCCGCTGCGGCGCCAGAAGCGCTCCAGGTCGACGGGCAGCCGCGCGCCCCCCACCAGCAGGATGCGGAAGGGGATGCGGCCGAAGACCTGCCCGCGGCGCCAGAACAGGCCGCCGCGGCCCGGCGTCTGCTCGACGAAATCGGCCAGCAGCCGGAGGGTGCGGGGCACCGCCACCAGCGCAGCCATGCGGAAGCCGCGGATGATCCGTGCCCACTGCGCCGGCCGCAGGCTGGGTGTGTAGACCGCGGCGAGCCCCAGCCGGAGGGGCAGGAGCAGCCCCACGACGAGGCCCAGCACGTGGCTGAGCGGCGGCAGCACCAGGAGGCGGGCGCGCGTGAGCGAAAGCAGGCGCCGCCAGCGGTCGAACGGCGCGAGCTGCGCCGCCAGGTTGGCGTGCGTGAGCGTCACCCCCTTGGGCTCTCCCGTCGTCCCCGAGCTGTAGACGATCACGGCCGGATCGTCCGGGGTCGCCGCCGGACCCCTCACCCCCGACCCCTCTCCCGTCGCACACCCTTCCCCCGGGAGAGGGGGGTCGAGAAACCGGCTCAGAGGCTGCCAGTCCGCCGGAGCGTCCGGGCAGGCGTGGAGCATCAGGGCGGCGCGCTCGCGCTCGGCCACCCTGCGCACGAAGTCGAGCGGGTGCTGGAGGTCCACCAGGACCGGTACCGCGCCGCGCGCCGTGGCGCCCAGGAAGGCGGCGGCCCATTCGGGCGAATTGGGCGCCCAGAGGAGGACCCGGTCCCCCTTTCCCACGCCGGCCTGGGCCAGCAGCCCGGCCGCCCGTTGTGTCTCGGCGGCCAGGCGGCGGTACGACCACCAGCGCACCCCGAGGTCGCCCGCCAGGCCCAGGGCGCGGCGGTCTCCCCAACGGGGCAGCTCCGCGACCAGGTCCTGAAGGGTCCGGATCACGCCGCGGTCTCCCAGCCCATGGCCTCACCGGAGAGGAGCTCGCGGAAGGCGGCCCGCACCCGGGGGTCGTGCAGCCAGCCCGTGTCGAAGTGACCGCCCGGCACCTCCAGGAAGCGCCGGGGTCCGGTCGCGGCCTTCCAGGCCCGGCGGCCCAGCTTCGGGTGGACCACCTCGTCGCGCTCGGCGTGGAGGAAGAGAGCGGGGCAGCGGCAGCGGGCCAGGTCTTCCAGGCTGCTCAGCCGCACCCGGCAGAGGAGGCGCACCAGGGCCGGATGGAAGACCCGGGCCGCCATGTCCGCCACCGAGCTGAAGCCGTTGTGGAAGACCAGCCCGGCTGCCGGCCGGCTGGCCGCAGGATCTGCCACGAGACGCGCCGCGAGGAAGCAGCCGAAGGAACGGCCGTAGACCACCACCCGCTGCCCGGTGAGAAAGCGCCACCCCTCCTCGGCCGTCTGGCGGCAGCCCTCCAGGCTGGGGTGGCCCTCGGACCGGCCGTACCCGGGATAGTCCACCGCGAGCACGCCGGCGCCCAGCGAGCGCAGGAACTGCAGGGTCGGCAGCTCGCTTCCGAGGTTGCCGATCGCGCCGGGGAGGAAGAGGACCGCCGGGGTGTCCGGAGCGGTGGCCTCGCCGGGGATCCACCAGCCCCGCAGGCCGCCGGGGAGGCTCACGTCCTCGAACGCCAGCCCCGCGTCCGCCGGGGTGGCGCGCAGCTCGCGCCGCGGCTGGAAGAGCAGCCCCTCCTGGTCGAAGAGCAGGCGCAGGCCGAAGCGGGCCATGCGGGGGAGCCGGCGCCAGAGAGGGCGGTTCGTCCGGCGGTGACCGAGGAAGAAGCTCATGGCGGGTGACGAGGAGGGTAGGATACCAGCGATGCCGACGCCCCGCACCGTCCTCGAGCTTCAGCTCGCCCGGCTCTGGGAGGGGCTGCTGGAGGCCGGGCCGGTCGGGGTGCAGGACGACTTCTTCGAGCTGGGGGGCGACTCCATGGCCGCGGCCGAGCTGGTCGCGGTCCTGGAGCGCCGCTGGGGCGTCTCGCTCGCGCTCGACCGGCTGCTCCCGGGGCTCACGGTGGAGCGCCTGGCGCGCCTCCTGTCCGCGGCCGAGCCCGCGCGCTCCGGCTCGCCCCTGGTGCCCATCCAGCCCGAGGGCACGCGCCCGCCGTTCTTCTGCGTCCACCCCTCCGGCGGCTCGGTGCTCTGCTACCTCGACTTGGCGCGGCTTCTGGGCACCCTGGGGACGGACAGGCCTTTCTACGGCCTCCAGGGGCCGGACCCCCGCGGCGGGCGCGAGCCCTTCGAGCGCATCGAGGACATGGCGGCCGTCTACCTGAAGGCCATCCGCGAGGCCCGGCCGCGAGGTCCCTGGCTCCTGGGCGGCTACTCCTTCGGAGGGTACGTCGCCTTCGAGATGGCGCGCCAGCTCACGGCGGACGGAACGGCGGGAGAGGAGCCCCCGTTCCTGGCGCTCCTCGACACCCGCGCGCCCGCCGCCCTCCACGAGCAGCCCGAGGGTGGGCTGGTGGCCGACTTGGCCGCGGTCCTGGAGAGGCACACCCTGGGCGACGAGCCTGCCAGCCTCGCCGAGGAGAAGAGGCTCTGGGACGACTTGACCGAGCTGGCCGAGGTCCATCTGAGAAAGGTCTATGGGGATCAGGAAGAAACGGGCCGCCGCCGTCCGAGCCGGATGGGGGCGTTGCAGCGGTTCTTCCGGGAGTACCGCTTCCTGCCTACCGGGGAGGAGATCGACTACCGCGAGGTGCGGCGCTACCTGCGCTTCCTGCGCGCCAACTTCCGCAGCTCCCGCTCCTACGCGCCCGCGCCCTACCCGCACGGCGCGGTCCTCTTCCAGAGCACCGACCGCCTCACCGACGCCGAGACCGCGCCGGAGGTCCACGCCGTGCGCTGGCGGCGCCTGGTGGCCGACCTGGAGATCCGCCCCGTCCCGGGCCACCACCTGAGCCTGTTGGCCCCGCCGGCGGTGGAGGTTCTGGCTCGGGAGCTGGGGGAGTGCCTGACCCTGTTCAGCTAGGGAGTCCGGAAAAGGACACCAAGGACACCAGGGACTGCAAGGACAGAGGGGGCCGGGCTTATTTCTACTTTGTCAGATCCCGGGCGGGGGTGGCGCCCCTTGCGGGCGCCGGCCCGTAGCCCCGGGTTTCAACCCGGGGGCCTGTTCGCATTGTCTTGTTGCCGCGCCCCTTCAGGGGCGATGGCACGGTGGTGGAAGGAAGGCCGCCCGTGCTGTGGAGCTCGCGGTGACGGGGGCTGTGCCGCTCCGCTCTCGCCGTCGCCCCTGAAGGGGCGTGGGTCGGATGGGCGCCTGGAGCCCCGGGTTGAAACCCGGGGCTACGCGCCCGCGCCCACAAGGGGCGCCACCCCCACCCGCCATGAATGAGGTCCATGGTCTGACAAAGTAGAATTATTTGTCCGTCCTTGAGGTCCTTGGTGTCCTTGAGGTCCTTCCCAGATTGCGCTCGAACCACCCCAGGACGGCCGGGGCCAGCTCCTCCGGAATGGCATGCGGCCGGTCCCAGGTGCCCAGGATGTCGTCCGCCAGGGCCTGCGGGTCGATGCCGGCGCACAGGCGGCGCACCCGCTCCCATTCCTCCTCGCCGACCCCCTCCGGCCGCGGGTGGCGGGCGAGCGCCAGGTGGAGGGCGAGCTTCGCCTCGTCCTTGGTGCCCACGCACTCGAAGGGCTTGCGCTCGACCGTGAGCCGCCGCAGCCAGTAGCGACCCTTTTCCGAGGCGAAGAGGTCGCTCCCGAAGATCCCGCGCAGGGTCTCGCCGTCCAGGTAGGGCGCCAGGATCAGGTGGACGAAGGCGCACTTCGGGCACTCGCCGCACCAGGCGTTGCGCCGCTGGCCCACGTTGCAGCTCAGGAAGCGGCCGAAGTATTGCGGATGCCGCGCGAACACCGAGGCGATCTGCAGCTCGTAGAGCGGCGCGAGCAGGCTGAAGAAGCGCACCCCGCGCAGCAGGCGGGTCTCCGCGTACTGCGAGAAGGCCCGCTCGGCGCGCAGGGTCTTGCCGTGCTGGTGGTTGATCTCGACGTCCCCCACCTTCACGTTGCCGTAGTTCGCCGAGTGCTCGTTGGCGGTCACGATGTACCGCGCGCCGGTCAGGTGCGCGGCGATCAGGCCGATGTAGCCCAGGCGGGGGGCCAGCGCATCCTTGTAGCGGCCGCGGCGGTGCACCTCGGGATCGAAGGCCCGGTGCTCCAGGTGGTGGTGCGACGGGTTGCCCGAGGCCTCCACGATCCCCTTCATGGATCCGGTGATGGGGGAGTGCACGGTCAGCCAGGTGAAGGGGAGGCCGATCGCCTTGAGGATCTCGCCCGCCACGGCCGTGTCCTTGCCGCCGCCGTTCAAGAGCAGGGCGTGGCGCCGACCCTCGACCTCTGCCGGCTCGTAGCGCGGAGCGTCGGGCGAGCAGGTCACGCTCACCGGCTTGCGCACGTCGAGACCGTTGCGGTACCTCATCTCGGCCAGGCCGTTCCGGAAGGAGAGCTCCCAGAAGCGCACGGCCGGCGGCGGCAGCCGCAGCGGCTCCACGTGCACCTGGTCGAAGTCCGCCAGGCGGAAGAAGTAGCGGGCGAAGGCCAGGCCGGCGTGGGCGAGCAGGTTGTCCAGCCCTGGATCGGGACCGGCGGGACGGGGGAGATCGCCGAGCCCCAGGGTCTTGCGCAGCGCGCCGCCTTCCCACTCGTAGGTGAAGACCGCCTCGGGCCAGTCCAGCTCCCAGCCGCGGTAGATCAGGACGCTCACGGCCGGTCGAGCCCCAGGTCCGCGTAAACCGCCTCGGCCACGGTCCGCACCCGCTTGCGGTGCTCCGGTCCGTCCGGCAGGCCGTTGGCGATCAGGACGAGCACCAGCCCGTGCCCCGGATCGGCGAAGGCCAGGGAGGAGCGGAAGCCGCCATGGCCGAAGGAGCCGGGGGAGGCGTGGCGCCCCATCTCCGCGGCGCCGCTCAGGCCGTCGGCCGTGGGACCGTTGATGCGCAGGCCGAGGCCCCAGTGGACCACCCGCTTCAGGCTCTCGTCGAAGGCGCCGTCCGCGGCGGCCGGGGTGGTCAGGGCGGCGACCGTGGCGGGCGAGAGCGCTCCCCGGCCGCCCGCGAGGAGCGCCTCGTAGAACCGTCCCAGCTCCCGCGCCGGCCCCCAGGCGTTCTCCGCCGGGGACGAGCGGCCCACGTAGGCCTCGCCGTCCCAGGGGTAGGGCCTCCAGCCTCCGGGCAGGCCGGCGCGGTACGCCGGCACCAGGCGGTGCCGGAGAGTGCCGTAGATCTCCGGCGGCATGCCGGGCCACGAGCCGTCCATGCCCAGGGCGAGCAGGACGCGCTCGCGCAGGTGGCGCTGGAACGGCTCGCCCGCGATCCTCTGGATCACCTCGCCCAGCACGAACCAGCTGGAGGCGGGCTGGTAGGCCGTGCGCGCGCCCGGGGTCCAGCCGGGCTCCAGGGGCGCGGCGCAGATGCGAGCCAGGTTCTCCTCCCAGCTCCGCAGCAGCCCGATGTCGCGGGTGCGGAAGCCGCCGGTGTGGGTGAGCAGGTGGCGCACGGTCACGCGCTCCTTGCCGCCCTGCGCGAACTCGGGGAGGTGGCGGGCCACCGGCTCGTCGAGGTCGAGGGCGCCGTCCTGCCAGAGGCGGGCCACGGCCACGGCGGTCAGCGGCTTGGCCGCGGAGAGCCAGAGGGTCAGCAGGTCCGGGGTCATGGGAGCGCCGGGCCGGCTCTCGCCCACGGCCAGGTCCGCCACGGTCCGGCCGCCCAGGGAGACGTAGAGCTGCGCTCCGGGATGCAGGCCCCTGGCGATCCCCTCCTCCAGGAGGCGGGCGGCGGTGGGGAGGCTCACCGGCCCAGCATCCCGGCGAGCAGCTCCGCGCCGCGCTCGACCGTCTCCGGGGGGGCCGCGCTGAAGCAGAGGCGGAGGTGGGTGGGATAGGGGCCGAAGCCCGGCCCCGGGGCGAGGAGGAGGCCGCGGCCGGCGCACCGCCGCAGGAAGGCGGGCAGGTCCTCGCCGTCGAGCTCCCGGGCCACGTCGAGGAAGAGGAAGGTCGCCCCCTGCGGCGCGGGCACGCGCAGGCGTCCGGCGACCCGCCGGCCCGTGCCGCAATATTGCCGGCGGGCCTCCGCGATCCAGGCCTCCCCGGGTCCCTGGAGCGCGGCCAGGGCGGCGAGCTGCGCCGCGGTCGGAGCGGAGTAGACGAGCTGCGTGCTCATCTTGAGCGCCTCGCCGAGCGGGCGCAGCGGGCCCGTGACCCAGCCGCAGCGGTTGCCGGCCATGCCGTAGCCCTTGGAGAACGAGCGGAAGGAGAAGGTGCGCTCGGGGGCCAGGGCGAAGGCGTGCGCCGCCTCGCCCTCGTAGACGAAGTCTCGGAAGACCTCGTCGGAGAGCACCCAGAGCCCCTCCCGGCCGGCCCACTCGACCAGGGCCTCGATCCAGGCGCGGGGGAGCACGTCGCCGGTGGGGTTGTTGGGCGAGCAGAGGTAGAGGGCCGCGGTGCGCGGGGTGGTCCGCGCGGCGATCAGGCTGACCGCCTCGTCCGCGGACCGCGCCAGGCCGTGGAAGGGGACCTGCACGGGCACGGCGCCGAAGGCCCGCGCCAGCCCCGCGGCCAGCGGCCAGTGCGGGGCGGGCAGCAGCAGCTCCTCGCCGGGGGAGAGCAGCGTCCCCAGCACGGCGGCGAAGCCGGCCGTGGCCCCGGCGGTCACCAGGAGGTTCTTGCGCTGCACGGCCGCGCCGCTCTCTGCCCGGGTGCGCTCCAGCAGGGCGTCCACCAGGGCGGGCAGCCCCTGGGGCGGGGCGTAGCGGTAGAGGCCGGGGTGATCGGCGGCAGCCAGGTCCTCCATCCGGCAGCCCGCCGGCGGCGTCCGCCAGGTGTCCCCCAGGTGCAGCGGAAAGGCCTCGCCGCCGGCCTCGGAGGCCCGGCGCGGGACCGAGTAGGAGACCGCGGGGAGGGAGGCCGCGGCCGGGCTCACGGCGGGGGGACGGGGCACGGGGCTAGGGTATCAGGTCCTCGGGCCGCGGCGCCCGCCGTTCGAAGCGCATGAAGCCGGCGTCGATGGCGTCCCCGTGGAAGAGCAGCGGCTCGCCGTCGAGCATGCCGCCGTCGATGCGGTAGCGGCCGCCCCGGACCCGTTGCAGCGGCACCTCCTCGCCGTAGAAGAAGGAGAAGAACGGCCGCCCGTGGCGCGGGAAGATCCGCACGTCGCCCACGGCGGGATGGGAGTAGACCCCGGTCAGCCGGGGATCGCAGGAGTGTCCGCGGGACAGCCCGTCCCAGAGCAGCGGCCAGAGGCCCTCCTCCTCGGCAGCCCAGCGCAGCGGGCCGGTCACGCACTCCCAGGGCTCGTCCCGGTCCAGCGTGAAACGCAGGAGGTGCTCCGAGAGGGGGCCGCGGGCCTGGAGGAAGCGGTCGGGTCCCAGGCGGCGCAGGGGGATCTCCTCGCCGGCATGGCGGAGTGTGAGGCCCTGATCGCCCACCACCTCGATCCGCCGTCCGGGTCCCGCGTAGCGGCCGGCGAACCTCCCGAGGCGCTCCGGCTCCGGCGGGCGGACCCGGAGCCGCGGGCGCAGGGCCAGGTCGAGGATCTCGCTCAGCGGAGCGCGGGCCGAGCAGCGGTTGCAGAGGATCACGCCGGCTACGCCGTCGTCCGGGAACGCCCGCAGCAGGGCGGAGAAGCCGGCGTGGCCGCCGTCGTGATGGAGACAGAGCCGGCCGAAGCGGCGGCCCACCCGCAGGCCGAGGCCGTAGCCGGGCGTGTAAGGAGTCGCCATCTCCGCCAGCGAGGCGGGGGAGAGGAGCCCGCCGCCGAGGAGCGCGGCCAGCAGCCGCGCCAGGTCGTCAGCAGTCGCCACGAGATCGCCCGCTCCCTCGGGAGCCGCGATCGGAGGCGGCGGGCGGAGCGCGTCCCCGGGACGCACCAGCGAGCGGTAGTGGTCCCGCTGGTGTCCGGGCACCGGCGGTCCTCCGTCGGAAAGGATCTCCCGGGCCAGCTCCTTCCAAGGCCGGTCCGCGGCGCGGACCAGGACCTGCGCCGCCAGGGCGAAGCCGAGGTTCGAGTACTTGAAGCGCTCCCCCGGCGGGAAGACCGGGAGCACGCCCGCCAGGCGCTCCTCCGTGGGGACCGGCGCGGTCAGGTAGGGTCCCCGCCGCAGCCCGGAGGTGTGGGAGAGGAGATGGCGGAGCGTGATGCCCGGCTCGCGGACCGGCTCGTCGAGGTCTACGAGCTCGCGCAGCCGCAGCGCCGCGACCGCGGTGACCAGCTTGGTGAGCGAGCCGATGTGGAAGGCGGCGCCCGCGGCCAGCCCCCAGGCGCGGGAGAGCGCCACCCGGCCTCCCTCGACGACGGCGAGCGAGACGCCCGGGAGGTTGTCCTCCCGCCGCCGCTCCTCCACGAAGGAGTCCAGCTCCATCAGCGCGCCGCCTCCTCAATGCGGCGCAGCACCAGGTCGGCGAGGGCCTCGCCCAGGCGCCGGTCCGCGGCGCGCGGCTTGCCCACTCCCAGCTCCTTGTCTCCCCACATCCGCGGGTTGCGGTTGGCCTCCCAGAAGACGTAGGAGCCGTCGGGCTCCGGGCTGTAGTCCAGGGCGGCGAAGTCGGCGCCTAGCGCCGCGGCGGCCTGCCGGACGAGGTCGGCCCGCGGCTCTCCCGCCTCCAGGAAGCGGCGGTCCTCGCGGTAGGAGCCCATCTCGTCGGCGCGGCTGCCGAAGTTGACGATCCAGGCGCGCGAGCGCACCTGGTGGGCGGGGATGACCTCGCCCCCCGCCACGTACGCCCGCCGCTTGCGGTAGAAGCCGTCCGGCCAGCGGGTGTCCACGAACTGCACCGCCAGGTCGAGCGGTCTCTCCTCCCCGGCCTCCGCCCGGTCCCGCTCCGCGGCCTGCCGCGCCTCTTCGGGAGTCTCGACCCGGTACATGCGCAGCCCGCGGTGCTCGCTGTCGCGGCGCAGGACGAGCGGGTAGGGGAGGCGGATCTCCGCCAGCGCGCCGAAGCGCTGGCAGGCGGCGCAGCGGACGCCGTGCCGCGCCCAGGACTCCAGGTCCGGGGAGTGGAGGTAGGTGAAGCGCGCCGACGGGTTGATCACCGGGATGCCGAGGCCGGCGCAGCGCTCCTCCACGCGGCCGGCCCGGAGCAGGAAGTCGTTCCAGGTGTGGCGGTAGGTCCAGCAGAGGACGGCGTCGAAGGAGGCGAGGTCGTCCATCGGCTGCCAGGGCTGGCGCCGCTCCCAGGCGATGCCGCGGGCGTCGAGGCCGGCCAGCAGGTGGCGGCTGGCCTGGAGCTCCCGGAAGCCCTGGAGGGTGCGGTAGGGGGCCAGGATCAGCAGCCGGACGGGCATGCGGCCAGCTCGCTAGCTCGGGGTTGCCCCGGCCCGCTGCAGCACCAGGTCGGCCACGGCGAGGCCGACGCTCTCGTCCTCGGCCCGGCGCTCCTCGGGGCTGCGGCCGGTGGCGGCGTGCATGCGGTCGGGCTGCTCGTAGCCCTTGTCGCCCAGCATCAGGAAGTGGCGGTTGGCCTCCCAGAAGACGTAGCTGCCGTCGCGCCGCTTCGCATAGTCCAGGGCCACGACGTCGGCGCCGGTGAGGCGGGCCGCCTGCCGCAGCAGGTCCGGGTTGGGCTCGCCCCCCTGCACGAAGGCCCGGTCCTCCTCCCGCGCGCGCTCGTCCTCGATCAGATGCCCGAAGTTGACCAGCCAGCCGCGCGACAGCGACAGCAGGCGCGGGATCACGCGGTCGCCGATCACGTAGCTGCGCCACTTGCGGTAGATCCCCTCGGCGTCGGCGGTGTCGACGAACTCGACCGCCAGGTCGAGCCTGCCCTTGGGCCGCTCCCGCCGGGGGAGCTCCGCGAGCTCCCGCAGGCGCCGCTCGATCAGGGTTTCGGCCTCGCCGGGGGTGTGCACGAGGTGGATGTCCTGGCCCATGTGCACGCCGTCGCGCCGGAGGAGCAGGGGATAGCGCAGGCCGAAGTCGCCGAAGCGGGCGAAGCGCCGGCAGGGGGCGCAGGGGATGCCGTGCCGGCGCCAGATCTCCAGGAACTCGGAGTGGGAGGCCTTGCACAGGCCGACGCGGTTGATCGCCGGGATGCCCAGCTCGTCGCAGCGCCGCTCCACCCGGGCAGCCCAGTAGACGTAGTTGTTGCGCTGGTGGCGGTAGGACCAGAAGAGCACGGCGTCGAAGGCTGCGAGGTCGGGGCAGGGGAGCCAGGGCTGGTGGAGCTGCCAGTCGATGCCGCGCGCCTCCAGGCCGTGCAGCATCCAGCGGCCGGCGACCCGGTCGTGGACGTCCTCCGGGGACTCGTAGGGGGTGACGACGAGCAGGCGGACGGGCATGGCGGCAGCGGGGTTCCTCAGGGGACGAGGTTCTGGAGCCGGGCGCGCAGGCCGCGGGAGAAGGTGGCGCGCTGGTGCAGCTCGGCCATGGGCTCGAGCCGCAGGCCGCCGCGGCCCAGCCGGGCGCGCCCCGACCCCCAGGTGAAGTGGAAGAGGCAGACGACGCCATGGACCTCCAGCCCCTCGCCGCGCAGGGCGGCGGCGGCCTTGAGGACGCTCCGCCCCGAGTTCACGATGTCCTCCAGCACCCAGACCGGCCGGCCGGCGTCCAACTCGCCCTCGAAGGGGCGGAGGAAGCCATGGTCCTTGGGCTGGTCGCGCACGAGCGAGCCGTCGATGCCGCGGGCCTGGGCGACCACGCCGCAGACCAGCGGCGCGGCTCCCATCCCCCTGCCGGTCACCTGGGTGACCTGCAGCTCGGCCAGCCGCTCGGCGAGCGCCGCGGCCGCGGGTTGCAACAGCTCGGAGCGCAGCAGGGGGAGGCGCACGTCCATGGCCCAGCGCACGGAGCGGCCCGAGCGCGTGACGTAGGGCAGCGCGGCGGGCGCGATGTCGATCGAGGCGGCCTCGTACAGGCGCCGGAGGAGCGCCTCATGGCGGGGGTCCGCCACCCGGATTTCGTGTCTCATGATTCGCGAGATCTTACCGCGCGGGATCTTAAAGCCAGGGGAGCCTTCCTGTATACTCGCGCACGATTCGCCGAGTAGCTGCCGCACGCCGGAGACGGGCTCCGTTCCTCGCCCCGTGCCCGGCGGACCGGAAGCAGGGGGGAGAGAGGCGGCGTCCCGGCGGGCAACCCACGAAAGGAGCGGGCAGCCATGGACGAACAGGACTGGAGCGGAGGTCTTGGAGAGGAGGATCGCTGGGAAGACGACGAGGAGGTCGGCTTCCTGTCGCTCGACAGCGACGCCGACGGTGACGAGGACGCCGACAGTGACAGTGAAGACGCCGACAGCGAGGAGGAAAAGGAGCTGGAGTGCATCGGCGAGCAGCTCGCGGACGCTCTCAAGCAGATCCTCTCGAAGCTCGACCCCAGCAGCAAGCAGGAGGTCATCGCCTCGATCCTGCAGACCGCCATCCCGTCGTCCTGGACGCAGCTGCAGACGCAGTACTACAAGGCGTTCTACTACCTGCTGGTGTCCCGCAACAAGGCCACGGGCGTGCCGCTCTACAGCTCCAGCGCCCTCTACAACCAGGCGCCGCCGCAGCAGCAGCAGCTCATCGTGGAGGGGATCAACGCCTGGGACGCCCTGTCCGACCAGGCCATCTGGGCCTCCCTGAAGAACGAGCTGCAGCAGAGCCCGTACATGTCGGGCGGCAACGCCAACTCGGCCATGTCGATCGACCTGCTGCTGAGCTGCCAGTTCGCCCGCCTGGTGGACAACGCCGAGCACACGCTCAACGACCAGTTCAGCGCCGCGTGGGGAGCCTCGGGCATGCTGGCGCTCAGCACCCAGCTCGCCGCGCAGTTCGACGAAGCGAACGACCTCTACGAGATGGCCGGATTCATGTCCACCTACTCCGTGCCGAGCGTCAGCGTGAACGGCGGCGTCCCGCCCTTCGCCCTCGGCGCCCAGGCGGTGCTCGTCGCCTACTCCATCGTGCTCGGGCTGGCCTCGGCGGAAGCGCTCGAGAAGTGCCTCGACGACGAGTAGGTCCATGCCGGAAGCGCCGCCGCGGATCGCCGTCCGGCCGCTGAGCCGTTCCTTCGGCCGCCTCGTCGAGGCGGCCGAGGATACGCGGCACCGGCGGCTGGACGGGCTGGACCGCGAGGAGGTCGTGGCGCTCTTCCGCGAGCACGGCGCCCTCCTCTTCCGCGGCTTCGGCGCCACCCGGGAGGAGTTCCTGGCCTTTACCGGGAGCTACTCCCGGGACTTCTCCCGCTACCAGGGAGGCTTCTTCCGCGACCGCCAGCCGGTGGGGGGCAACGACACGCTCCTCACCGTCACCGGCAGCCAGGAGGGGTTCGCCATCCCGCTGCACGGCGAGATGTACTACACCGCCCGCCAGCCGCAGCTCCTCTGGTTCTACTGCGAGCGGCCCGCCGACCAGGGGGGCGAGACCACGCTCTGCGACGGCGAGGAGATCTTCTCCCTGCTCAGCCCGCGCGCCCGCGACCTCTTCACCGGCTCCCGGGTGCGCTACGAGCGCCACCTGCCCGACGGCCTCTGGCAGCAGGCGTTCCAGACCGCGGACCTCGCCGAGGTGGAGCGCTACTGCCGCGAGCACGACACGCGCATGGCGCACGATCCCGCGACCGGCAGCGTCTCGACCGCGCACCTGGCCTGGGCCGTGATCCCCGGCCGCAGCGGCCAACGCGACACCTTCATCAACAACGTGGTCTCGCTCTACCTCGGGGAGCTGTCGCTCAAGCGCGGCACCGCGGCCGAGACCATCCGCAGTCTTTCCAGCAGGGCGTCGGGCAGCTCGTTCCCGATCGTCGTCCGCATGGAGGACGGCGCGCCAATTCCGGGAGCGGTGATCAAGGAGATCCTGGCCCTGAACCAGCGCTGCGCCGTGGCCCTGCCCTGGAGCGCGGGGGACGTGGTGATGGTGGACAACACCCGCGTCCTGCACGGCCGCCTGGCCTATTCCGGCGAGCGCAACGTCTACGTCCGCCTGGGGGAGAGAGCCTTCTGACCATGCCCACCGTCGTCTTCATGTTCCCCAGCCAGTCGTCGCGCTACCCCGGCATGATCAGGAAGATCGCGGCGCTGCGCCCGGAGGTGGCGGGCGTGCTGCGCGAGGCCTCGGAGATCCTCGGCGAGGACCTGGAGGAGCGCTACCTGGGCGACGATCCCGACCCGTTCCGCGAGAAGCGCGACCAGCGGCTCGGGCTCTTCCTGGTGAACCTCATGTACCAGCGCGCCCTGGAGTCCGCCGGGGTCGAGGCGCGGTACTCGCTGGGCTTCAGCCTGGGCGAGTACAACCATCTGATGCACATCGGCGCCCTCACCCTGGAGGAGGCGCTGCGCATCCTGGTGCGGCCGTCGCCGCCGGACCTCCCCGATCCGCAGGGGGAGCGGGCGGTGGTCTACCGCATCCGCTTGAAGCCGCTGCTGGAGGTGGTGGAGCGCGCCAAGGAGCTCGGCGTCGTGGAGCTGGGCGGGATGCTCTCGCCCCACATCCACTACATCGTGGGCGACGCCGAGCCGGTGCGCTGGGCCTGCGCCCGCTTGAAGGAGGAGCTGCCCGAGTCGCGGTCCCTGTACATGCCGGTGAAGCTCCCCCTGCACTCCAGCCTGATGCGGCCCATCGCCGAGCGCCTGGGCCAGTACCTCTCCGGCCGCGACCTGCGGGTGCCCCGCCTGCCCTACCTTCCCAACGCCACGGGCAAGCTCGTCCACCAGCCCGACAAGGCCGCGCTGGTGGACCTGATGGAGCGCCACCTCTACCAGGCCGTGCACTGGCGGCAGTCGATCGACAACCTGATCCGCCGGCACAGGAACGCCGTGTTCGTGGAGGTGGGCCCGCGCCGCGCCCTCTGCGCCTACTTCTACCTGGAGAAGAAGTGGCACCCGGACACGCGCTACTTCATCACCGACAACATGGACGATCACACGGACGAGCACTTGGCGAAGGTGGTGGCCGAGGCGGGACCCCGGCGCCACGTCTCGTTCGCCAGCGAATCCGTCTCCAGGCTCCGCTTCGGGACCTGAGCCGCGCGTGGACACGGACGAGGCGCGGGCGGTCATCGCGGAGCAGTTCCCCGGCATCCCGGCGCGGACCCTCACCGGGCCGCGGTCCGGCACCAGCAACTGGTGCTTCCTCGTCGACGGCGAGTGGATCTTCCGCTTCCCCAAGGACCGGGAGGCCGAACAGGAGCTCGGCCGGGAGCTGATGGTCCTGCCCCGGCTGCGGACCGGCTCCGGCGTGGCCTTCCCCGCCTACGAGCTGTTCGGGGAGCCCTCGGAGCGCTACCCGCTGCGCTTCGCCGCCTACCGCGCCATCCCCGGGGAGGGCCTGCGGCGGGAGATCCTGGAGCGCCTTCCGGCCGCGGTGCGGGGAAGGATCGCGCAGCAGATCGGCGGCTTCCTGGCCGACCTCCACGACCATCCCCTGGAAACCGGGGTGGAGCTGCGGCGCAGCCCGATCGAATGGTTCACCAACGGCGGACGCGACTTCCGGCGCAAGCTCAACGAGAAGCTCTACGAGCACCGCCACCACCCCGACTTCCCCCGCTTCCGGGACCTCTTCCGCCGCCTGCTGGACGACCCGGAGATCTACCAGCAGGAGTGGTGCGTGGTCCATGGCGACCTCAAGGCCAAGCACATCCTCTTCTGCCCGGAGCGGCAGGCGGTCACCGGCTTCCTCGACTTCGGCAACCTCTGCGTGGGGGACGGCTTCGCGGACTTCCTGCACTTGGCCGACATCTACGGCATGGACTTCTGCCACTTGGCGCTCCGGGGCTACCGGCGGCCCACGGCCCCCCTGCTGGCGAGGAAGCTGCGCAAGGCGCAGCTCGTGCTGGAGAACCTGGCCGACTTCCGGCGGCTCATCGGCCTGCACAGCACCAGCTAGTAAATCCTGTGGGGAGAATCGCTCGGGAGTCTGCCCGGGTTGTCCGGGTGCTTGCCCGAGCCGTCCGGGCAGCGGCCCGAGCCGCTTTGCCCGAGCCTCTCGGGTCCATGCCCGAGCCGCTCGGATAGCCGTCGAAGCCGTCCGGGTAGTTACCCCAACCGTCCGGGCAAGCGCCCGAGAGCCTCGGGCAGGAGCCCGAGCGTCTCAGGCAAGCACCCGAGGGCCGCGGGCAGCGACCCGAGCGCCTCGGGCGCTCGCCCGGATGGCTCGGGCAGCTTCCCGGACGGTTCGGGCAGAAGCCCGAGCGCCTCGGGCAAGAGTATTTGCGACTCGGGTAAACGCCCGAGCGTCTCGGGCAGTTACCCGGACGGCTCGGGCAAGCGCCCGGACGCCTCGGGCAGCCGCCCGAGTGCCTCGGGCAACAGTACTTGCGACTCGGGTAGACGCCCGAGCGTCTCGGGCAACAGTACTTGCGACTCGGGTAGAGGACCGCGGGCGGGCCTCTCAAGAGGAAGTGTGCATTCCTCTCCTGGGACAGAGCTGGGCTGTTGGGGCGGTGTAGGAGGTTGGCCGGGCGAAGCTGACGGGGGCCGACGTGGCTCTACAGCCTCAACTGCCCGCCTGAAACGGGGGATGGCAGAGGGATGAAGGCCCCCCTTGGCCAGCGATGCAGATCAGTAGCGGGCGACGACGAGCTGACTCGCGATGTCGTCGAGGTCGTTCGTCCCGTCGCAGTTTGCCGGGCACCAGGTTTCGCGGAGCGGCGCGATCTGGGCAGCGGTCATCGAGCGCGGATCGGCGTAGAGCGTCGGCGAACCGGCTTGGTCCACAACCAGGAGACCATAGCGACGTGCGGCGCGCCAGATTTTCTGCCCGAGTGCCGACAAACCAGGAGGCATTGTCGCAGTCGGCGGCACGACAAGACGGCTGCCCATCGGAATCGAGCCGAAGTATGCGGAGGTGTCACTGTCCTCATTGAGCGCCGGCGCAACCCACCCGCTGGTGAGCATGCTGCCGGGAAGAGCGATCGCTAGCGCATGCTCGATCTCGCCTGCGGCAATCTCGGGACCTGTGAGCAGCCCCGCCATTGGGCTGCACCAGGCAGCGCGAATACCTGCGTTCAGACCGGTCGCCGGGTCGGTGAATCCGTCGGCGTCAAGCGGCGTCGAGCCGTACGCCTGTGCTGTGGCGGTTGTGGTCGAGGTACGGACGAATTTCCAAAAGCTATGCGAGATTCCGTTCGTCTCGTTGACCTGTAGGGTGCCATCGCCGCTGGCCGGCGGGGCGCCCGAGACGCCAGCCGGGATTCTCACATTCACGACAGTCGCAGGGCGGCCGTGACTTGCGCTGACGGTCACGGCGACCATCGGATCGCCCGGCGCGCTGTTCACGACCGGTATCGACCACTCCGCGAGGTTCACCCACCAGTGGTCGTCGTCGAGCTCGGGGTGCTCGTCGAAGCTGTAAGGAGTGTCATCGGCGAGGATATTCCAGGGGGATGAGTTCGCGAAGGGGCGGCGGGCGGGTTGAACGCTTGGAGTCGTGGCGAAATCGTCGATGTTGACGACCGCGTCGCCGCTGGTGCCATTGACCCAAACGCCGACCATGACATAGCGCGCGTCGGTGGGCGCGTTGACCGGAATGGTTGCCTGCCGCCAGGTCGTATCGCTCGTGATGCTACCGACATTCGACTCGGCGAGCAGTACCCAGTTCGCGTTGTAGTACTGGATCAGCCAGCTCATGTTCGCCGAGCCGCTCGCACGTCTGTGCCAGAACTGGGTCTGGGTTACGATCGGCGCTACGCCGAACTTTACGTTTCCACTAACGGCGACAGAGCGCAGACCGGCATGGCTGACGGCGTTGGTGTTCTGTACGCTCGCCGGCGCATACCACGTTGTCCACGTTCCTGTAGATGCTGTCTCGAAACCGTTAACGGCACCGGTGGGTTCGGCAGCGGCCAACGTCACGTCATCGATCGTGGCTGTCACGCCAGTAGGTAACCACATATTCGTGAATACATAGACTGTGGAGGCTGGCTTGCTGAGGCGGATCACCTGCTCGCGCCACATTCCATCGGCGGTGAGATCCAGAGTGGCCTCACCGAGGCTTTGCCAACTGGCGTCGTAATACTGGATGTTGCCAGTGATGTGAGTCTGGGTGCTCGCTTTCATCCAGAAGACAGCGCGCGTATGCTGATTCCCAGGGGTGTACTTGATGCGTACGTTGCCTGTCGCGTCGACCGCACGTGCGCCTTCATGGCCGCCGGCGACATTTGTCACAGAACCTGGGGAATACCAGACCTCGACGGGGGATGTGCTTGAGCCGTCTTCGAAGCTGGCGACGCCGACGGCTGGTATGGCCAGCGCTGTGGTAGCCCACAGCTCGGCGGCGAGCGCGCCGATTAACAACTTCAACTTCATAAGTCCTCCACCGCACACGCCCTCCACCTCGCCATACACGAATGCACAGATGGTGCCAGTCGTGTCGCCTGCCTGCTCGCTGCCGGGCAAAGGCAAGCGCCGGTCGCCATCGAGCTGTAATCCAAGGAGCCGAACGAGCACGCCGGGCTCCACCAGCGGCTCGGGCTCTTCCTGGTGAACCTCATGTACCAGCGGGCCCTGGAGGCGGCGGGGGTCGAGGCGCGGTACTCGCTGGGCATCAGCCTGGGCGAGTACAACCATCTCCTGCACATCGGCGCCCTGCCACTTGGCGCTCCGGGGCTACCGGCGGCCCACGGCGCACCTGCTGGCGAGGAAGCTGCGCAAGGCGCAGCTCGTGCTGGAGAACCTGGCGGACTTCCGGCGGCTCATCGGCCTGCCCAGCACCAGCTAGAACAGCCTGTGGGGAGAATCGCTCCGGATCCCGGGCGGGGGTGGCGCCCCTTGCGGGCGCAGGCCCGTAGCCCCGGGTTTCAACCCGGGGGGCATGTTCGCGTTGTCTTGTTGCCGCGCCCCTTCAGGGGCGATGGCACGGTGGTGGTGGAAGGAAGGCCGTCCGGGCTATGGAGCTCGCGGTGACGGGGCTGTGCCGCTCCGCCCTCGCCGTCGCCCCTGAAGGGGCGTGGGTCGGATGGGCGCCTGTACCCCCCGGGTTGAAACCCGGGGCTACGCGCCCGCGCCCACAAGGGGCGCCACGGGCGCACTACACCAGTCCGTTGTCAGCATAGAACTGGCAGATCGCGCCTTCCCTGGGAGCTGGCGTCCCGCCGGCATGTCCGGAGGAATCGGCGGAACGCCGGCAATGATCGCCGCCCTCGCAAGAAGGCCGGGCCTTCGGCCCAATGTCTTGAGGATGCCGGCGGGACGCCAGCGCTCCCAGGGAAGGCGCGCCGCACTCACGGTATTGGCGATCCGGCAATTCAGACGTGACAGAGCACTAGAACAGCCCCCGGCCGCCGTCGATCGCGAGGGTCTGGCCGGTGATCTGCGCCGCGGCCTCGCCGAGGAGGAAGCGCACGACCTCGGCCACCTCCTCGGGCCGGGTCAGGCGGCCGGTGGGCGTGAGCCGCTCGGCCTCCTCGATGCGCCCGTCGCGGTCGGGGAACGCGTCCAGGGCGCCGGTGAGCACCAGGCCGGGGGAGACCAGATTGACCGTGATGCCGCGCGGCGCCAGCTCGACCGCGTAATGGCGGAAGAGCGACTCCAGCGCCGCCTTGCTGCTCCCCACCCCGGCGTAGAACGGCGCCGTGCGGACCGACCCCGCCGAGGTCAGGCCCACGATCCGGCCGCCCGCCGGCATGCGGGGGAGCAGCTCGCAGAGCAGGGCGTGGATGGCGATCACGTTGGTCTCGAAGGTGAAGCGCAGGTGCTTCGGGGTGAGCTCGAAGGCCGGCCGGTGCACGCCCGACGCCGCGGCGTGGACCACCCCGTGGACGGCCGGCGCGGCGTCGAGGATGGCGCGGACGCTCTCCGCGAGCGCGTCCTCGCGGGTCAGGTCGCCGCGCAGGCAGCGCACGTCCAGCCCCCGCGCCGCGGCCTCGGCCGCCAGCTCGCCGGCCGCGGCGCGGTTGCGGGCATAGAGGGCGAAGACCGTGTCCCCCTGCGCGGCCTGGGCCAGGCTCACGGCGCGGCCGATGCCGCGCGTCCCGCCCGTCACCACCACCGCGCGGGTCACGACGCCGGGTCCCCCAGCGAGCGCCCGCCGTCGACCGGGATCACCGCTCCGGTCAGATAGCCGGCCTCGGCGGAGCACAGGAAGCGCACCAGCGCGCCCACGTCCTCGGGCCGGCCGATGCGGCCGGCCGGGATGCGCCGGCGCAGCTCCCGGACCTGCTCCGTCATCGGCGTCTCGATCAGCCCGGGCGCCACGGCGTTGACGGTCACGCCGCGGTGGGCCACCTCGAGAGCGAGGGCGCGGGTGAACCCCTCCAGCCCCGCCTTGGCCGCGGCATAGCTCGCCTGCCCGCGCTTGACCCAGCGGGCGCCGATCGAGCTCACCAGCACGATGCGGCCGAAGCGCTCGCGGTACATGTTGCCCAGGAGCAGGTGGCAGAGGGCCATGCCGGTGACCAGGTGCTCCTGCACGAGCTCCAGGTGGGGGGCGAAGGGGCCGTCGAGGAACAGGCGGTCGGCGATCCGGCCCGCGGAGTGGACGAGGACCCGCGGGGCGGCGCCGAAGGCCGCGGCCACCTCCTCGGTCAGGGCGCGGGCGTCCTCCCAGCCGGCCAGGGGACGCGCGAAGGCGCGCACCCGGACGCCGTCCCGCTCCAGCTCCGTGATCGCCGCGATGGCGCGCTCGTGGTTCTCGCGGTAGCCCAGGGCCAGATCGTGATCCGCGGCCAGGGCGCGGGCCGCGCCGAGGCCGATGCCGGAGGTGCCGCCGGTGACCAGGGCCAGGGGACGGGACATCTACGGGACCTTCTCGAACACCAGGCAGGTGTTGTGGCCGCCGAACCCCAGGCTGTTGCTCAGGATGCGGCGCAGCGCGGCCGGCCGGGCGCGGTTCGGCACGTAGTCGAGATCGCACTGCGGGTCGATCTCGTCCTCGCGGTAGTTGAGGGTGGGGGCGAGGACCTGCTCGCGCAGCATGAGCAGGCACGAGACCGCCTCGATGGCGCCGGCGGCGACCGTGGTGTGGCCGAGCTGCGACTTGAGAGCGGTGACCGGCGTGCGCCAGGCCGCCTCGCCGAACAGCAGCTTCAGGGCCTTGCTCTCCAGGCGGTCGTTGAGCGGAGTCGAGGTGCCGTGGGCGCTCACCGCGTCGATCGCGGTCGGCCGGAGCCCGGCGTCGGCGATGGCGCCGGCCATGGCCCGCACCACGGCCTCGCAGTCCTCCCGCCCCTCGGTGGCGTGGAAGGCGTCCGTGGTGTGAGCGTACCCCCGCACCACGCCCAGGATCTCCGCTCCGCGCCGCTCGGCCTCCTCCAGGTCCTCCAGGACGAGCGCCGCCGCCCCCTCGCTGCGCACGAAGCCGCGGCGGTCCACGGAGAACGGCCGGCTGGCGCGCTCCGGCGGGCAGTCCTCGGTGATCAGGGCGCTCAGCAGGTGGAAGCTCATCAGGTTGGCGGGCAGCAGGCGGGCGTCGACCCCGCCCGCCACGGCCCGCTTCCAGCGGCCGGAGCGGATGCGCTGCAGCACGATGCCCACGGCCTGGTTGCCGCTCGCGCAGGCGCTGGAGACCGCGATCCGCGCCTCCGCCGGGGGGCTGCCATGCCCGCGCAGCTCAAGGGCGCGGGCCACGGCGTCGAGCGAGCTCTCGGGCCGCCCTTCGCGCCAGTGGACGGCCTCCGGGTCGAGCGGCCCGCGGTCCCGGAATGAGGCCTCCACCAGCTCGTAGTTGATGGCCTCGGCCGTGCCCCAGGCCACGGCGTCGACCGGCAATCCCTCGGGCACGGAGGCGAGCGCCTCCTCGACCGCCACCACGCCGAAGCGATGGCAGTCCGGGACTCTGCCTCCCTCCGCGAACACCCGGGGCATGGGGAGATCGCCGCGCTCGACCACGCCGCCGTAGGGAACGGGGAACCCCTCGGGCACGAGCGAGCCGCGCAGGCCGCGGATCCCGGATTCGCCGGCCAGCATGCGGCGGCCGAAGGCCTCCACCCCGTTGCCGAGGGGGGAGACCACGCCCATGCCGGTGACCACGACCGTGCGGCTCACTGCCCCTCTGCGGCCTCCAGGCGGCCCTTGAGGATGTCGGCGAGCTGCTGCACGGTCAGGTCGCGGCCGGGCTGCGCGTCCTGGCGGCGGAACAGCTCGGCCAGCTCCAGCTCGCAGCCGGTGAGGCGCTCCAGCTCGTAGGAGACGTCCAGCAGGTCCACCGAATCGACGCCCAGGTCCTCGAAGAGGCGGGTCTCGGGGGTGAGCTCGTCGGCCTGGGTGCCGAGAGCGGTGACGATCGAGGTCTTGACGTGTTGCAGCAGATCCGAATCGGTCAGCACGGAAAGCTTTCCTCCTGGGCGAAGTCGATCAAGGGTTGGGCGATGCCGGAGAATTCTGCACCGGGGCGAGGCTCCCTGCGCGGCCAGCGGTTGTCTGCCTTGAGCAGCGCGTCCACCGTCAGCAGCACGGCCGCGGCGCCTTCGCGGATCACGGTCTCCTCCGGGCAGGAGGTCCGCACCCGCAGCGCGAGCAGCGGGTCCTCCAGGCTGAAGGCCGAGCAGACCAGGGCCGCGGTCACGGTGCCGCCGGCGAGGTCCAGCTCCGCCTGCTCGAGGGCGTGCAGGGCGGCGGCGGTCGAGTGGCAGTAGACGTTCACCGGCCCGCGCACGCCCAGGAAGATCCCCAGGTGCGCGGCCGGCAGGTTGGCGAGCTGCGAGAGGTAGCGCTTGGGGTGGTTGAGCTGCTTGAAGACCGCGGCGAAGTCCTCGCGGCTGCGGCCGGCCAGCTCGCGGGCGCACTCGTAGTTCTGCGCGCCCGGATCGACGGCGCAGTAGATCCCCACGCGGTAGCGGTCCGCGGCGAGATGGGGGCCGAGCGCCTCGGCTGCGGCCAAGCCCGCGGCGCACAGCAGGACCCCGGTGCGGGAAAGAGACCGGTAGGCGCGGCGGTCCGGCAGCTCGACCAGGTCCTGGGTGGCGGCCGGGATCGCGCGCGTCCGCGCCACCACGAGCGGCGGATCGTAGACGTCGTAGACCCGGTCCTCGACCGGCGCGTCCGCGGGCGGCAGCAGGCAGCGCGACCAGCGTGACCGGGAGACCCGGCTCACCGCGCCGCCCTCCGTTGCCAAGCCTCCAGCACCGGATCGACCCCCGTCGTGGACGCCTCGGTCAGGGCGTAGAGCACCGTGGCCTGCGCGGCCCGCCGGCCGTCCACCTCGACCGTGCCCTCGGCCGCGGCGCGGTCGGCGTGGAGCTGGGTGATCGTGACGCTCACGCGGCAGAGCTCCCCGGGCAGGATGCGGCGGTGGAACCTGGCGGACTTGACCGCCGCCAGCAGGGGCAGGCGGTCCGGCGCGGCGAGCTTGAGCGCCTTGCCGCCGGTGGTGGCGATCATCTCGATCTGGAGCACGCCCGGCACGGTGGGGAAGCCGGGGAAGTGATCGGCGAACAGCGGCTCGTCGGCGGGGAAGGTCTTCTCGCCCACGGCCGAGACGCCGGGCTCGCACGCCACGAGCCGGTCGAGCAGGCGCCAGCTCATGCCAGGGCCCGGCGGCCGGAGAGCGGCGCGCTGACGTCCAGCCGGCGGAAGCGGCAGCCCAGGGGGCCGCGGCCCAGCTCGGCGAGCGGCTCCCCCTCGCGCCACAGCCGCTCCAGCTCGCGGGCCGCGATCTTGCCCGTGGCGGAGCGGGGGAGGGCCTCCACGAGCACGATCTCGCGCGGCACCTTGTAGCCCTCCAGCTCGCGCTTGAGCACGGCCTCCAGCTCCCGCAGCTCGCCCGGCCGGCCCTCCGGCTCCACGAAGAGCACCGGGCGCATGCCGCGCGCCGGGCAGGGCACGGCGATGCAGCGGGCCGCGGCCACGCCGGGCCAGCGCAGAGCCGCGCGCTCGATCTCGGCCGCGGCGATCCGCCGGCCGTAGCTCTTGAAGATCCCGTCCACCCGGCCCTCCAGCACCAGCCGGCCGTCCTCGGTCAGATACCCGAGGTCGCCGGTCTCCAGGAAGCCGTCGCGGAACGGCTGCTCCCCCTCGCCGTCATAGCCCAGCATCACCTGGGGTCCCCGCACGCAGACGCGCCCCCTCGCGCCGGCCGGGAGCCGCCGGCCGCGCTCGTCGCGCACGATCACCTCCTGGCCGGGCAGGGGGAAGCCGGCCGCGGGCTCGCCGAAGCAGGGGTGAAGGCTGTCGATCATGGTGACGCGGATGGCCTCGGTCAGGCCGTAGCCCTTGTGCAGGCGGGCGTTGGGGAAGAGCTCCCGCGCCATCTCCAAATGCTCGCCGTGGATCATGCTGCCCGAGATCTGCATCTCGGTGACCGTGAAGGCCGGCGCGAGCCCGCGCCGCTCCTTCTCCAGCAGGCAGGGGCGGAGCATCTCGCTGACCAGCGAGACGAAGGTGGCGCCCGAGGCCAGGAGGTCGCGGTAGGTGCGCCCCAGGGCGAGCCCCGCGTCCGTGACGACCGACCGGCCCCCCGCGAGCAGCGTGGGGAGGAACTGGGTGTTCAGGGCCATGGTGTGGTGGAGCGGCAGGGTGACGGCGGCCACCGTGTCCGCGCCCAGCCCGAAACGGCCGATGAGGAAGTCGACGATGCCGGCCAGCCCCTCCCAGGGAAGGACCACGGCCTTGGGGTCGCCGGTCGAGCCCGAGGTGTTGAGGATCAGCGCCGCGCCGGGAGGAGGCAGAGGCGCGGGATCGGCGCCGCCGGAGCGCGTCGCCGCCACGCCGCCGCAGCGGTCCACCAGGATCAGCGGCGGTCCTTGGGCCGGAGGCGCCTGCGGTTCCTCGCCGGCCGCGCCGCCCGCGAGCGCCACCAGGCCGTGCAGGCGCCCGCGGCGGCAGACCTCGGCCAGGCGGCCGGGGGGCGTCCAGGGATCGAGCACCACCGGCACCCGCCCCGACGCCATCACCTGCGCGATGGCCAGGGCCTGGGCCGCGGACGGGGGGAGCAGCACGCCGATCCGCCCGCGCGGAGGCACGAGCGGAGCCACGGCTTCCGCGAACGCCGCGACCGCGGCCTGGCAGCTCTCTCCCGAAAGCGCGACGTCCGCATCGCTCAGAAGCACGCGCCGGGTGCCGCGAGCGAGGACGTCCTGAAGGCGGATGGCGAACGGAGAATTCGTGACGATAGACTGCAAAGTACCATCGACCCCAGGGGAGGTCAACCAGGGAGGCCGGACCGTGCGCATCGAGCCCGCCACGGGCGACTACGAGATCGACCGCCAGCGGCACGTCCGCGCCCGCCAGGCCCGCATGGCGGCCGAGGTGGAGCTGCTCACCACGCCGCTCGCGCAAGTCTGGGAGCTGCGCGACGAGCGCCTGCGCGCCCTGCTGCGCCATGCCCGGGAGCGCTCCCCCTGGCACCGCGAGCGCCTGGCCGGCCTGGGGGACGACCTGGAGGCCCTGCCCACCATGACCAAGCAGGACCTGATGGCCAACTGGGACGGCATCGTCACCGATCCGCGGCTGACCCTGGCCGCGGCGAACCGGCACCTCGAGCGCACGGCGGAGACCGGCGAGCCCTCCTACGTGCTGGGGGACTATACGGTCGTGGCGAGCGGCGGCTCCTCGGGCCTGCGCACCGTCATGGCGCTCGACTTCGAGGGCTTCCTTCACCATCACCTGGCCTATGCCCGGGCCGGCGTCTGGCGCCTCCGCCAATCGCCCCCGGCCGCCGAGCCCGCGGTGGTAGCTGCGATCTATGCCACCAACCCGGTGCATGTCTCCGCGGCGCTGGCGCGCTGCTTTTCCACGGACCGCTACCGCAACCACCTCTTCTCGGCCGCGCGCCCGGTGGGGGAGCTGGCCGCCGCGCTCCAGGCGCTCCAGCCCACGCATCTGGCCACCTACCCGTCCCTCCTCCATCTGCTGGCCCGCCGCGCCCGGGCCGGCGCCCTGCGCCTGCGGCTGCGGCGCATCACCACGCACGGCGAGACCCTCACGGACGAGATCCGCGCCGAGGCCGAGGAGGTCTTCGGGGTGACTCCCGAGAACGGCTGGGGCACCACCGAAACCGCGCCGCTGGCCTACACCGACGGCGTCAATCCGGGGCTGGTGCTCTGCGAGGACAAGACGGTGATCGAGCCGGTCGACGCCGCCAACCGCCCGGTGCCGCCCGGGCAGCGGGCCGCCAAGGTGCTGGTCACCAACGTGGTGAACCGGCTCCTGCCGCTGATCCGCTACGAGGTCGCCGACCAGGTGACCTTCCAGGACCGGCCCAACCCGGGCCCGTGGACCGGCCGCCTCATCGAGCCGGTCCACGGCCGGCAGGACGAGGGGTTCGAGTACGGGGACGGCGCGGTCGTCCACCCCTTCACCTTCCGCGCCGTGCTGGGCGAGCAGCCGCTCCTCGCCGAGTACCAGGTCGTCCAGACCCCGGACGGCGCCGACGTGCGCGTCTGCACGCTCGGGGACCTGGATCTGGACGGCCTGGCGCGGCGGCTGGAATCCGCCCTGGCCGAGGCCGGGCTCCCCGCTCCGAAAGTGACCCTGCGGCGGGTGGACGGCCTGGACCGCCACGGCGAGACCGGGAAGCTCCGGCGCTTCGTCCCCCTATGACTCCCTGGGATCTCGACCTCCTGGCCTCGCCGCCGCCCTTCCGCCGGATCTCCGGGGGAGGTGTGCTCCTGCAAGGCGAGCCTTTTCGCGGGCGCTCGACGGAGGTCTTCGCCTGGATGGGGGTGCCGGAGGGCGGCCGGCCGGTTCCCGGCATGGTCTGCCTGCACGCGGGCGCCGGCCGCGCCTACCGAGAATGGGTGGAGCGCTGGAACGCCCGCGGCTTCGCGGCCATCGCGCCGGACCTGGGCGGGCTGGGGCCGGCCGGCGAGCCCCTGGCCGGCGGCGGGCCGGCGCAGTCGCCGGAGAACGACTTCGACCTCTCGATCCCCCTCTGCGACCTCTGGACCTGGCACGCGGTGGCCATTGCCCTGCGCTGCCGGGCGCTGCTGGCCTCCCGGCCCGGGGTCGATCCGGAGCGGATCGGGGTGACGGGGATCAGTTGGGGCGGCGCCCTGGCCTGCCTGCTGGCCGGCCTGGAGCCGCGCTTCGCCTGCGCCGCCACCGCGTTCGGCTGCGGCTTCCTGCAGCACCCGAGCGGCGACGAGCGCAGCCGCATCTTCGCCGGCATGCCCGAGGCCGACCGGCGGCGCTGGCACGACCTCTTCGACCCGGCGCGCTACCTGCCGCGCTGCCGGCATCCCATCCTGTTCGTGTCGGGAGCCACGGAAGGGGGATTCCCCCTGGACGTCCTCAAGCTCAGCTACAGCCTGGTGCCGGGGCCGGTCTACCTCTCCATCCGTCCGGCCCTGGACCACAGCCACGAGGCGATCTGGGACGTGCCGGAGATCGGGCGCTTCGCCGATCACGCACTCCGCGGCGGTCCGCCCCTGCCGCGGCTCGGGCCGATCGGCCGCGCGCAGGGGAGCCTCGCCGCTCCCGTCCTGGAGGGCGGGCCTCTGCGCTCCGCCCATCTGCTCTTCACTCGCGACCGGGGCCGCTGGCGGGAGCGCCGCTGGCAGCGCGCGCCGGCCCGCCTCGCCGAGGGGCGAGTGGAGGCCGATCCGCCGCCGCGGGCCACGGCCTGGTACTTCCTGGCCGAGGACCGGTCCGGGCACCTGGTGAGCTCCCCCCACGAAGTGAGCCCCTTTCCCTGACCCCTCAGGAGAAGCTGTCTGGACGGCGCCCCCGCCACCACCGTTGGTTGTCCTCCGCTTCGATACAATCCAGGCCTATGGATGTCCGCGACAGCTACGACTCGGCGGCGGATGCCTACGCCGAACACCTTGCAACGGAGCTCGACCACAAGCCTCTCGACCGGCATCTCCTCAACCGGTTCGCCGAGGAAGCACGGGGCCGCGGCCTCGTTGCCGACCTCGGGTGCGGACCCGGACATGTCGCTCGTTTTCTCCAGGAACAGGGCGTCAGCGTCGTCGGCATCGATCTCTCTCCGGAAATGGTCAGGGTGGCCTCGGGCCTTCACCCGGGTATCGACTTCCGCATCGGGGATATGAACCGGCTCGACCTACCCGACGCGAGCCTCGCGGGCATCGTGGCGTTCTATTCCATCGTGCACTTCGGTCCCGCCGAGCTCGGCACGGTGTTCCAGGAAGCTCGCCGGGTCCTGATGCCCGGAGGGTTGGCGTTGATCTCGTTTCACATCGGAGACGAGGTGGTTCACGTCGACGATCTCTTCGGTGCGCCGGTCTCCCTGGATTTCCGGTTCCACGTTCCCAGCGCCGTCATCGAGGCGCTCAGGTGCGCGCAGCTTGCTGTCATCGAGCACGTCGAGCGGGAACCCTACGAAGGGGCCGAGTATCCGAGCCGTCGCTGCTACCTTCTCGCCAGGGCTGTCTAGCTATCGCGGACGAGGCCCCGCGGGCAGATTCTCCGTCAGATACCGCGCCAGCAGCGAGTAGAGGTGCAGCGAGGTCCCTTCGCCTTCCGAGATCGAGTGTGTGCGGTTGGGGTATTCCATGAAGTCGAAAGGTTTTCCGAGCGCGATGAGGCGGTTGACCAGCCGCTCGGTGCCCTGGAAGTGCACGTTGTCGTCGCCCGAGCCGTGCACGAGGAGGAGCTTGCCCGCGAGCCCTTCCGCGAAATGGATCGGCGAGCCGGCCTCGTAGCCTTCGGCATTGTCCTGCGGCAGCCCCATGTAGCGCTCCTGATAGATCGTGTCGTAGAGCGTCTGGTCGGGAACCGGCGCCACCGACATGCCGACCTTGTAGAGATCGGGCGAGCGGAAGAGCAGGTTCAAGGTCATCGAGCCGCCCCCGCTCCGTCCCCAGGACGCGACGCGTTCGGCGTCCAGGTAGGGGCGCGCGGCCAGCAGCGCCTTCACCGCGGCCGTCTGCTCCCTCGTGGCGAGCACCCCGACGGCGCCGTGGATGCTCCTGCGCCAGGCGCGGCCTTTCGGCGCCGGGGTCCCGCGGTTGTCGACGCACGCCACGACGTAGCCGGCGGCGGCGAGCGCGCGATGGAAGAGCTGCCGGTTGCCCTTCCAGGTATCGACGACCTCGGCGCCGCCCGGCTCGCCGTAGACGTACATCAGGAGGGGGTACTTCTTGGAGGGATCCAAGTCCTTCGGCTTGATCATCCATCCGTCGAGCTTCACGCCGCCGCCGATGTCGACCTGGAAGAATTCGGTCGGCGGCATCATGAGCGGCGCGACGGCAGCGGCGAGCGTCTCGTTGTCTTCGAGCACGCGGAGGGCCTGGTGGGACGGCAGGCGTACGAGGTCCGTGACCGGGGGAGAGTCGGCCGTCGAGAACGTGTGGATGGCATAGTGCCCATCGAGCGAGACGGTGTAGGCGTGCGATCCCGGGAGATCGGCCGGCGTGACGCGCTCCGGGGCGCTCTTGCCATCCAACCGGACCCGGTAGAGATAGCTCCGCACGGTGTCGTGGGGCGACGCGATGAAGTAGAGGAGGCCGTTCTTCTTGTCGACGCCCGCAACGCCGAGAAGGTCGAAATCGCCGGGAGTCAGCAGCCGCATCGCTCCGCCATCACGCGGGGCAGCCCAGGCGTGGCGCCAGCCGTCTCTCTCGCTGACCCAGAGGAGCTCCCGGTCCCCGGGGAGCCACTGCCAGGATTCGTTGATCTCCACCCACGCCGCGTCCTCGTCGCGCAGCATCCGGCGCGCCTGCTCGGTCTTCGCGCCGGCGAGCCAGACGTCGTTGGTGTTCTGGCGGCGGTTCAACTGCTGCAGCATGAGCTCGTCCGTGCCGGCCACCCATTCCATGCGGGGGATGTAGGTGTTGCGCGGATCACCCGGGAGAGACACCCAGCGGGGCGTCCCTCCCGACAGGCTCACGATCCCGATCTTCACCTCCGAGTTCGTGGTGCCGGCCTTCGGATAGGGGAAAGTCTTAATGATGGGGTAGAGAGAGTCGGTGTCGTTGATGAGCGTAAAGCGCCCGACGCCGCTCGTGTCGAAGCACCAGAAAGCGATCTCCCTGCCGTCGGGGCTCCAGCGGAACCCGTCGCGCAGGAAGAATTCCTCCTCGTTGACCCAGTCGGACGTGCCGTTGACGATCGTGTCCGATCCGTCGGCGGTCAGCCGCGTGACCTTGGCGCTGCCGATCTCCTCGGCCCACAGGTCGTTCTCGTGAACGTAGGCGGCGCGTTGGCCGTCGGGCGAGAGCTTCGCGAACATCAGCGTCGACTCGGGCCAGGCGGCGCCGAGCTTGCGGAGCCTGCCCTCCTTCACGTCGAGCACCCAATAGTCGCCGCGGGTGTTCTGGCGCCAGACCTTCTTCGTGTTGGTGAAGACGAGCAGGCGCGCGCCGTCGTTCGACCATTCGTAACCGTCGATTTCGAGGGGCTTGGCTCCAGGGGCTGGGACGAGGCTCGAGGCGGAGACGAGGACGCTCCTTGCTCCCGTCGCGGTGTCGTAGCGGACGATGTCCTGCGCCTCGGCGACGGCGGCGGAAGCCTCGACGGTGGTATAGGCATTGCCTTCCTCCATCCATTGCGAGTGCGCAAGCTGCCTGGCTGCCAGCTCCTTGGCGCCGAAGATCCGTGCGAGCTGCGCCTGGAGCTCGCCGGGAACCTTCGAGTCGCCGGCGAGGGCTGCCCGCGAAAGGATGAGGCCGAGGCACAAGCTCCAGAGGAGGAGGGAAATCGCTTTACGCTGCATGGTGGGCGAACTGTAGCAGCCTCCCCGGAGGAATAGCCGGCGACGATCGAAAGCCCGGACGAGGGTTATCCGTCGGTGGACGCCGTGACGGCCACGCCGAGGGGTTTCGACGTGCTCTGGCGCGAGCCGGACTCTGCCTCTTGGCAACTAGGTGAGCTTGCGCTCCCCCGGCTCTCACAGAACCGCTTTCGCCAAGTTCCAGATCAAGGAGCTGCGCGAGCTCCAGATCTACGTGCTGCTTTCCGGGCCCAGAGGTGCGCCAACGACCGTCGTCGTAAAAGGCGCCCTCACGTCATCATGCCATGCTTGACGTTCTGGACCAGGTTGTACAGCAGCTCCCGCCCTTCCTCGAAACCCAGCAGGGCTCGGGGAGGCTGGCCGCCCAGCCGGTCATTGGGAGTGTCGAGCCAAGCGTCCGGATAGAGCACGACCTCCGAGATCTCGAAAAGCAGAGGATCCCTTGGGTCGTGAAGTGCCTGAGCGCGTGCCCGTTCTCTCATCTGGAGATAGCGTAACAGATTGGCGCGCCTCTGTCATGCCGATAACGCGCCAGATGCTACGCTCCGATCCGGAGCCGGGAATGCTCTGAAGCCTTCCCAGCATTGTGACGATCTGAGCCCATGGAACCGCACCACGAGCGCCTCGCCCAGCGCATCCGGGAGCTGCCCGACCGGCCTGGCATCTACATCTTCAAGGATGCCGAGGGGAAGGTGCTCTACGTGGGCAAGGCCACGTCGCTGCGCAAGCGGGCGTCGTCCTACCTGACGCGGGACCATGAGCCGCGCCTCGCCGCCATGGTCCACGAGGCCGTGGACCTGGAGTACGTGGTCACCGACTCGCCAGCCGAAGCGCTGCTCCTCGAGAACAACTGGATCAAGAGCAAACGCCCGCGCTACAACATCCTGCTCCGGGACGACAAGACCTATCCCTACATCAAGCTCACCCTGGAGGACGAGTACCCGCGCATCGCCTTCACCCGCCGGGTCAGGAACGACAAGGGCGATTATTTCGGCCCCTTTCTGCCGGGCGGCCTGGCGCGCAAGGCGATCAAACTGGTCCAGAAGCTGTTCCAGGTCCGGGTCTGCCGCATCGAGATCGACGGCAGCCTGCCGCGGCCCTGCCTGTACTTCGACATGCACCGCTGCCTCGGCCCCTGCGTGGACGGCCTGACCACGAAAACCGCCTACGACGAGGCGGTCCAGCAGGCGCGGCTGTTCCTCTCCGGCCGCAACGAGCAGCTCGTGCGGCGGCTCAAGAAGGAGATGTGGGAGGCGTCGGAGGAGCTGGACTTCGAGCGCGCCGCCCACCTGCGCGACACGCTCGACGAGATCGAGTCGATCAGCCAGCGGCGCAAGCTCTCCTCGGTCGAGGGGGAGGACCTGGACGTCTACGGCGTCCACGTGGGCGGCGGGCATGCCGCCGTGGTCGTGCTGGTCATGCGCGGCGGCCAGGTGCTCGACCGCCGCGAGCTGTTCTGGGAGGGAGTGGGGCCGATCTCCCCGGAACGGCTGCTCTCCGAGGTGCTGCCGCAGATCTACG
>Ga0268265_10000321_pt1 | contig 52476 bp, 47 predicted proteins | sample KBSSwiS52_FD_190355 | JGI IMG/M metagenome (GOLD analysis project Ga0268265, IMG submission 190355) | Switchgrass rhizosphere microbial communities from Kellogg Biological Station, Michigan, USA - KBS Switchgrass S5-2 (SPAdes) (version 2) | ecosystem: Host-associated > Plants > Roots >...
CTCGACGGGCCGCAGGGTCACCCCCTCGGGGCGGTCGCCATGGACCTTGACGAGGATCCCGGTCAGCCGGCGCTTGCCCATGCGCACCCGCACCCGCACGCCCGGCCGCGCGAGCGGCGCCAGGTTCGGCGGCAGCTCGTAGGTGAGCGGATCGGGCAGGGGAACGGGAAGGGCGATGTCGGCGAGGAGGTCGGTCACGACCTGCACCGCTCGCACAACCCCGCCACCACCCGCCCGCGGGGCACGTGCACCCCGCACCCCGAGCACCGCTCCAGGGTAACTTCAGGTGGTTTCATCTGCTTGAGCCGGGCCCAGCCGGCTTCCAGGAACAGCCAGAGGACGACGGCGAGCGCCATCAGGACGAGGAGGCGCGTCATGGGCTCAGGCGGCGTTCCGCTGCGCCTCGACGGCCGCGGCCAGGCGCTCGACGTCGGGGTTGTTCGGCTGCACCCGCTTCAGCTCCACGAGCACCTTCTTCGCTTCCTCGACGTCCTTCTTGCTGAAGGCCAGCACCACCACCTGGTTGTAGAGCGACTGCCAGTGATCGGGCGCCATCGTCTGCACCCGGCGGAAGATCTCCAGCGCCTGGTCGAACTCGCCCAGCTCCTGGTAGGAGACGCCCAGGTCCGAGAGGATGTTCGGCAGGTTGGGATCCTGCGGCCGCAGCTCGACATAGCGGGTGTAGAGATCGCGCGCCTGCGTCCAGAGCGGACGCGAGCCGGCCGGGTTCGGGACCTGCTGCGCGATGTCGTAGGTCTCGTGGGCGAGGGCCAGGATGATGTCGGGGTTGTCCGGGTTCTGCTGGAACTGCGCCTGAAGCGCCTCCAGCTTGCTCATGTCGAGGGGGGCTCCGGACGAGGGCGCGCCTTCGCCCGGCATGCCGCCCTCCGCCGGAGCGGCCACCGGGGCCTGGCCGGCAACGGCCCGCGCCGGCTGGCGCATCGTCACCTTCTCGAACATGAGCCAGGCGGCCACGAAGCCGAGGAGCAGCCCGAAGGCTGTGAAGAGCAGGTTGTCCTTGGTCACGGTTGTCTCTCGCTTCCGGCACCGTTCCTGACGGCGCTCCAGCTTCCCTGGGCGGGTTGGCCGCTGGCCAGGTCCTGCGCGGTCCACGTCCCGGCCAGACGCCCGGTCGCGGGGTCCACCGCGCCCAGGTAGACGCTGTCGAAGCCGCGGCTGGCGTCGACGCGCTCCAGCCGCAGGCGGTTGTCCGAGTAGGTCCCGCGGAACGATCCCGCGGCCCCTGCATCCATCTTGTAGCTGCCCGACACCAGGGTGCCGTTCAGGGTCAGATTCCAGGTGCCGGCCTGGTTCTGCGGCAGGACCGTCACCCGCCAGGTGCCCGAGACCGGGTCCGTGGGCGTGCCGGGCCGGCCGGCCTCCCCTTCCAGGAACCCGATCCGTCGCAGCCGGTCCTCCAGGCGCTGGATCTGCCACTCCACCCGGTCGGCGGCGATCTGCGACGCGGCGCGGGCCGAGGAGAGCTCCAGGTGGATGCCCTCCAGCGTGCCCAGGGCCACCGTGCTGCCGGCCAGGGCCTGGTCCAGGCGGCCGGTGACCGCCGTCACCTGCTCGTGCGTGCGCAGCTCCATGGCGCGGGCCTCGCGGTAGGCGGCGAGGTCGAGGGACAGGAGCTTGCGCTCCAGGCGCAGATCGGTCTCGATCTGGGCCGAGGCGGCGCTGCGCGAGGTGGCGGTCTCCTGGGCCGGGGCGAGAGCCGCGGCCACAAGGGTGAAGGCAAGGCAGGCGAGGAGCCACTTGGCGGGTGGGCGGATCATGCCGCGGATTGTAGCAGGGGGAGAAAGAAGAAGGCCGCCCGTTGGGGCGGCCTTCACAGCATCTTGAGGCAGGGAGCGAATCAGCTCGCCTTCGCGCGCTGCCTCTTCTCCAGGCTGGAGCTCAGGGCGCGCTCGACCAGGTCCTCCGCGTCCCGCTCAGCGATGTTCTTGACGTGCGCGACCTCGCTGACGATGAAGTACTTGGCACGCTCGTACATCTTCTTCTCGCGGAACGAAAGGCTCTTGCGCTGACTCACGAGACGCAGGTTCTTGAGCACCTCGGCGACCTCCACAAGCTGCCCTGTCTTCATCTTGTCCAGGTTCTGCTTGTAGCGGCCTTTCCAGTCCTTGTAGGTGTCGATGTTCCCGTCTTCGAGGATGTCGAAGAGGGCTCGGACCTCGCGCTGCTGGCACAGCGGGCGCAGCCCCACCAGCTCGAGGTTCGTTTTCGGCACCATGACACGCGAGTTGTTGCCAAGGAGCTTCAGGTGATAGTAGACCTGCGCCACCCCATCTATCTGTCCGGGCTCGATCTTCTCGACCAGACTGACGCCGTGGTTGGGGTAAACCACTTTTTGACCGACTTTAAAAAATGTCACGTCATCGACCCCCTTGACTTGGGTGAACCAGGATGGTGGAGCTGTGGGTTGGCAGTAAGTCGCTGAGGAACATCCGCTTACGCCAGGGGATTTATAGCATCCTGGCGGGCTTTTCGTCAACCCATTCCCTCAAACGGGCGTTTGAGTGTGCCAGGTTGACACCTTGGAAGGGACCCCCTACCATACCCTTTTTCCCACCCCGTGCCGGAGTGGCGGAATGGCAGACGCAGGGGACTCAAAATCCCCCGCCCCTTGCGGGCGTGTGGGTTCGACTCCCACCTCCGGCAGAGACCACCACCCGCCCAGGACAGCAAGGACACCAGGGACACCAAGGACGGCCCCCGCCCGGCGTCCTTGATGTCCTTGATGTCCTTGAGGTCCTTTTACTCGTACCGGAGAGCGTCGATCGGATCCAGCCGGGAAGCCTTCCCCGCCGGGTAGATCCCGAAGAAGATGCCCACCGCCGCCGAGAACCCGAAGGCCAGGCCCACGGCCCAGAGCGGCACGTAGGCGGGCGGGAAGTCGCCGGGGATCAGGGACGCGACCAGGGCTCCGAGGCCGTAGCCGAAAGCCAGTCCCAGGCCGCCTCCCACGAGGGAGAGCGTGACCGCCTCGATCAGGAACTGGACGAGGATGTCCTGGCGCCGCGCGCCCACGGCCTTGCGCACGCCGATCTCGCGGGTGCGCTCGGTGACCGAGACCAGCATGATGTTCATGATGCCGATGCCGCCCACCAGCAGCGCGATGCTCACCACCCCGCCCACCACCGCAGTCACCACCCCCAGGAAGCGGTTCACCGCGGTCAGGATCTCGTCCTGCATGATGACCTGGAAGTCGTCCGGCTCCCCGCGCTCGATGTGATGGCGCTGCCGCAGCACCCTCTGGATCCCGCCCTTGACCTCCTCCACCACCTCCGGGGACTCGGCCTGGACCTGGAGCTGGATCTGGTCGCCCGCGCTGCGCCCGAACAGGGAGAGGGCCGCGTCGAACGGGAGGAACACCAGGTCGTCCTGGTTGCGGCCCAGCGACTGGCCGCGCTCCTCCATCACCCCGACCACCATGACCGGCATGCTGCCGAGATAGATCTCCTTGCCGATCGGGTCGGCTCCCAGGTTCAGCTCGTCCACGATCTCCTGCCCCACCACCGCCACCTTGCGCCGGTGCTGCAGGTCGATGCGGGAGATGAACCGCCCCCGGTCCACGGTGTGGTTGGCGACCTCGGGATATTCCGCGTTCACTCCCATGATCGCCCCCGGACGGTGGCTGCGGTCGCGGTACTTGGCCACCTCGGCGCCCATGAGCACGGGCGTGATCTTCTTGATGCCCGGCACCTGGTCGCGCACGGCCTGACCATCCTCCCAGGTGAGCTTGACCTGGCGCGCCAGCACCACGCCGTGGCCGCCGCCGCGCTGCTCCGCGTCCGGGAAGACGAAGATGAATGTGGCGCCCACCCCCTGGAACTCCCGGTTCGCGGTCACCTTGAGACCCTGGACGATTGACACCACCGCGATCACCGCGGCCACGCCGATGATGATCCCCAGCGTCGTGAGGACCGAGCGCATCTTGTTGGCGCGGATGGCCGAGAAGGCGACGCGGAAGTTCTCGGACAGGATCACGTCGTTGCCGCCAGGGCCGCGTGGGCGCGGGCCGTGGGATGGTCGTCCGTCACCTTGCCGTCGCGGAGCTGGACCTGGCGCCAGGCGTGGTCGGCGATGTCGGCTTCGTGGGTCACCAGGAGGACCGTGTTGCCCGCCTGGTGCAGCTCGTCGAAGAGGTCCATGATCTCCTTGGAGGTGTTCGAGTCGAGGTTGCCCGTGGGCTCGTCGGCGAGCAGCAGCGAGGGCTCGTTGACCAGGGCGCGGGCGATCGCGACGCGCTGGCGCTGGCCGCCGGAGAGCTCGTTCGGGTTGTGGTGCATGCGCTCGCCGAGCCCCACCCTCTCGAGAGCGCGCTGCGCCCGGGCGCGGCGCTCCTTGCGCGGCACGCCGGAGTAGATGAGCGGCAGCTCGACGTTGTGCAGCGCGTCCGTGCGGGCGAGCAGGTTGAAGGTCTGGAAGACGAAGCCGATCTCCTTGTTGCGGATGCCCGCGAGCTCGGTGTCCCCGAGCCCCTGCACCTCCACGCCGTTCAGGCGGTAGACGCCCGAGCTCGGCGTGTCCAGGCAGCCGATCAGGTTCATCAGGGTGGACTTGCCGCTTCCGGACGAGCCCATGATCGCCACGTACTCGCCGCCCTGGATCTCCAGGTTCACGCCGTTCAACGCATGCACCTTCTCGGCACCCATGTCGTAGATCTTGTAGATGTCCCGAATCTCGATCAGCGCCATCGCTCCACCTCAGTCCACCTCAGTCTTTTTCAACGGGGGCTTCCCCTTCGTCCTTCTCGTCCTTCTCTTCCTTCTTGTCCTTGGCCTTCTTGCGCCGGGAGCGCTCCTCCTGCTTCTGATCGGTCACCTGCACCCGGTCGCCGTCGTCCAGATCGCGCAGCGACCGGTACGGCCCGGTGACCACCTTGTCCCCCGGCTGCACCCCGGAGACGATCTCGACCCGCGTCTCGTCCGAGATGCCGGTCTTAACGGCCCGCTGCACAGCCTTGCCGTCCTGGACCACGAAGACCACGTCGGTCTCCTTGTCCTTGACGTCCCTCTCCACCACGGCCTGGATCGGCGCCACCAGCACCTTCGCATGGACCGCAGTGTCGATCTCCGCCCGCACCGACATGCCCGGCCGCAGGTCCTCGTCCGGATCGTCCAGCAGGATCTCGACGTTGAAGAAGGTGACGTCGGGCTGCTGAGCGCGGCTGAAGCCCTTGTTGCCGACCTCGGCGACGTGGCCGTGGTACTCCTTGTCGGGCAGCGCGTCGACCAGGATGCGCGCGCTCTGGCCGGGCTTGACCAGGACCACCTCGGTCTCGTCGATGTCCACCTTGGCGAGGATGACCGAGAGATCCGCGATCTCGCCGATCACCGACCCCGGGTTGTTCATCGTCCCGGAGACCACGACCTCCCCCTCCTCGGCGTTGAGCGCGATGACGCGGCCGGTCAGGGGAGCGTAGATGGTGGTCTTCTTGAGGTCGTCCTGCGCCTTCTCCAGGTTGGCCCGGGCCTGCTGCACCGACTGGCGGGAATCCTCCAGGCGGAGCTCGGCGTTGGCCTGGGCGAGCTCGGCCGCCTCGAGCTGCTCGGCCGAGAGGATCCCCTCCTGGTTCAAACGCCGGGCGCGGGCGAGCTTGTTCCGGGTGTCGGCGAGGCCCACCTCGGCCTGCCGCACCTCGGTGCCGGCCTTGCGCAGCTGCGCCGACCACTGATCGCGGGCGGCGGAGTAGGCCTCCTTCTCCAGCTCGAGGAACGGCTGGCCCTTGCGGATCAGGTCCCCCTCCTCGACGAAGAGGTGCTCGATCTTGCCGACCACGTGGGCCGAGATGTTCACCTTTTCGCGGGGATCGATCTCCCCGCTCGTCTTGACCACGCGCCCGATGTCGCGGCGCGACACAGCTTCCACGTAGACCTTGGTCCCCTTCTCCCGCCGGGAGCCGCGCAGGCTCGCGAACACCACGACGGCGAGCAGCCCCAGGACCAGGGCCGCGATCAGGATCCGTTTCAACGCCCTCTCCTTAGCGCATGAAGGCGGCCGCGAGGCCGACCTTGCCCACGACGTAGACCAGCCAGAACAGGATGACGATGCCCGCGGCCACGGCCGTGGACACCTTCGCGACCGCCCTGTAGCCGATGGTGAGCAGCACGAGCGTCCAGATCGTGAACAGGTCGAAGCTCCCCAGCAGGGCCCCGGTCACGGCCGTGGCGTCGTCCGGCGCCAGCGCCTTCAGGCTCGACACCAGCACGCCGCCGTTGCGGGCCTCCTCGAAGGTGAGGCCCTCGCGGGCGAACATCAGCGGCAGGTTGATCAGCGAGGCCACCGCGAGCGGCATGTAGCCGTACAGCGTCGTGGCCAGGCTGCGCAGGTAGTCCATCTCGGAGCCGAACATCCGGAACCCGATCCAGAAGAGCACCGCCACGACGGCGTAGATGACGGCCTGGATCACCACGCCGACCGCGGTCAGGCCGACCTTGGCGCCGGTGGTCCGGTTCTCGGCGTCCTCGATCATCTTGTCGACCTGCTCCTGCGGCACGTCGACCTTGACCATCTCCAACTGCCCGCGGACCATCTCCTCCGGATCGGTCCTCATCTGCAGGACGAGGCCGACCGCCGCCCCCAGGAGCACCAGGACCAGCAACGGCGGCAGCCAGGTCGGCCTTTCGGCGATCGAGCGGAACGTCTCTCCAGGTGCCACGAGGACGCCGAGCAGGCGTCCCCAGCCCGAATCCTTCATGAGGCCCTCCTGAAGGGGGAGGTCACCTCCCCCAAAGCGAGAACTGCCAGCGGTCGATCTCCGGGTCCTGGTCCTCGATCGAGACCCCTTCGTCTTCCAGCAGGCGGCCGGTGACGCGCTGATATTCGGCGAGGGCGACGCGGTAGTTGACGACGGCGTTGACCTCGCGGCTGAGTGCCTGGGTCAGGTCCTCCTGGATCTGGGTGATCTGGAAGCTGGTGGACATGCCGTTCTCGTAGCGCTTGCGCTCGGCGTCCAGGTTGCGCTCCTGGAACACGCGCGAGGCCTTGGCGGCCTCGATCTGCTTGGCCGCGGTCTCCACCCGGCGGGCGGCGCCGCGCACCTCGGTGACGATGGCGTTGCGCGCATCCTCCAGGGCGGACTCGGCACGCGCCAGGTCGATGTCGGCGATGGCGCGGGCGGCGCGGGCGGTCCGGTTCTGGATCGGGAATCCGAAGATCAGCTCGGCGCTCCAGCCGCGGAAGTCGAGGCCGGTGATCTGGCTGAGCGCATCGCCGAAGCCGCCCGGGATCTTGCGCAGCTGGCCCGTCTCTTCGTCCTCGACGAGCACGTCGCCGCCGATCCCGGAGAAGCCGTAGCCGACGTCGAGGTCGAGCCTCGGGCGCTCCTGGTTGCGGGCGAACTGCGATTCAATCCGGGCCTGCTCGATGTCGAGCTGCTGCGTGTGCAGCTCGGGGCGCTCGGCGAGCGCGGTCTGGATGGCCGCGGCCACGTCGATGGGAGTGTGCTGGATCGCCGGGTCGGTGGCGGGACGGATCTCGGTCGCCCACAGCTCGCCCTCGGGCAGGTTGAGCAGCCGGCGCAGCGCGTCCTCGGCGTCGCCGACCGCGGACTGGGAGGTGATGATCCCCTCCTCGCGCTCGGCGATGGCGGCCTCGCTCTGCACCAGCTCCAGCGGCGCCATGGTGCCCACCTCGACCTGGATGCGGTTGCGGTCGTGCAGCTCGTTGGCGAGGGCGAGGCTCTTCTGCGCCACGATGAGCTGCTGGCGCGCGCCCACCAGGTTCCAGTAGGCGTCGATCACGTCCTGCACGGTCACGGTGACCTGGCGCTCGAGCTCCTCGCGGCTCGCCTGGCTGCGGTTGCGCGCCACCAGGAGCGCGCGCTCGGTCGCGAGCCGGCCGTAGTCGCGCAGCAGCGGCTGGTTGAAGCTGAACTGCAGGCCCGAGTTGAAGCTCGGGTTCACCGTGGCGAACGGGTTGTTGCTCTCCCGTCGCAGGTTGTTCCAGCCCAGGTTCAGGTTGCCGCCCGAGGGGAAGAGCTGGTCGACGCCGACGTTGAAGCGCTGGAGGTTGGACTCGGATGCCTCGAGCTGCGAGGCGGTCGGCGAATCGGAGTCCTCCGCATACAGGTCGGCGCTGGAGCGCAGGTCGTAGATGCCGAGCTCCCGCCCTATCGCCAGGCGCGCGCGGTTGCGGGTGTAGCGCTGGATGGACAGGCCGAGGTTCTGGCGCAGGGCGATCTCGACCGCCTCGTCCAGGGTCAGCAGGACGGCCCCGTCCCGGACGTCCACCCCGGTCGCCTCGACCGGAGGGGCCGTGGCGTCGACCGTGATCCGCTGCGGTTCCTGAGCCCCCGCCGCGCCAGCCAGCAGCAGGAGACCTGCGGCAAAAAGAGTGATTCCCGAACGGTTTCTCATGAGCTCCTCGTCACCTATGAAGCGGTGGATCTTGGGTGCGAATCTCGTGCGGCGCCAGGCGCCGGCCCTTGATGACTTACGCATGGGCGCGGGAAAGGTTACCACTTGCAGCGGTCAGCTCGCCCGGATAGAAGCAAGCGGAGAGATGCCCGGGCTCAACCTCTACCAGGGGCGGGATGTCCTGCGCGCAGCGCGGACGTGCGATCGGGCAGCGGGGATGGAACGGGCAACCCGGCGGCGGCGCGAGCGGGGACGGCGGCTCGCCGGCCAGCACGATCCGCGAGCGCTGGCGCCCCGGCTCGGGCCGCGGCACGGCCGAGAGCAGGATCACGGTGTACGGGTGGAGGGGCCGCGAGAACAGCCCGGCCCGCGGCGCCACCTCCACGACCCGCCCCAGGTAGAGGACCGCCACCCGGTCTGCCAGCCGTTCCACCGCCGCCATGTCGTGCGCGATCAGCAGCAAGGCCAGCCCGAGCCGCTCCCGCAGGCCCTCCAGCAGGCTGAGGATCTGGCCGCGGATCGACACGTCGAGCGCCGTCACCGGCTCGTCCGCCGCGAGCAGCTCCGGCCCGGCCGCCAGGGCGCGGGCGATGCCGACCCTCTGGCGCTGCCCGCCGGAGAGCTCGTGCGGCCAGCGCCCGGTCATCTCCGGCGGCAGGCCGACCGTGGCCAGCAGCTCGCGCACCCGCTCCCCCCGCTCCCGCCGGCTCAGACCGCTCTCGTGCACCTCCAGCGGCTCGCCCACGACCGAGCCGATCCGCTGGCGCGGGTTGAGCGAGCCGTAGGGGTCCTGGAACACCATCTGGAACCGCCGCCGGCGCCGCCGCAGCTCGCGCGGCCGGAGGGCCAGCAGGTCCTCGCCGTCGAAGCGCACGCTGCCGGCCGTGGGCTCGACCAGGCGCAGCGCGCAGCGCGCGATCGTGGTCTTGCCGCTCCCCGACTCCCCCACCAGCGCCAGGCATTCGCCGCGGCTCACCGCCAGATCCACCCCGTCCACGGCGCGCACCGTGCCCAGCAACCGGCCCAGCAGGCCGCGCCGCACCGGGAACTCCTTGCGCAGGCCCGCGATCTCCAGGAGAGGCCGGGTCACGAGGGGAGTCCCCCAAGCCGTGGCACCTCGGCGAGCAGCTTCCGGGTGTAGGGGTGGGCCGGCGCGCGGAACACGTCCTCGACCTTCCCCTCCTCCACGATGCGGCCGTCGTGCATCACGGCCATGCGGTCGCAGGTCTCGGCCACGATGGCGAGGTCGTGGGTGATCAGGAGGACGGCCAGGCCGAGCCCCGAGCGCAGCGCTTCGAGCAGCTCCAGGATCTGCGCCTGGATGGTCACGTCGAGCGCGGTCGTGGGCTCGTCGGCCAGGAGCAGGTCGGGTCCGGCGGCCAGGGCCATGGCGATCAGGACGCGCTGGCGTTGGCCCCCCGAGAGCTGGTGCGGGTAGTCGTCGAGGCGCCGGCCCGCGTCGGGCAGGGCGACGAGGTCGAGCAGGCGGAGGACCTCCGCCCGCGCCTCGCGCCGGGTCATCCGGCGATGCGCCCGGACGGCCTCGGCGATCTGGAAGCCCACGGGCCAGACCGGGTCGAGCGCGGTCATGGGCTCCTGGAAGACGATGCCGATCCGCCGGCCGCGCACCCGCCGGATCTCGCGCTCGGATGCGGCGAGCAGGTCTCCCTGACCTTCCAGGCGTACGCTGCCCGCGATCCGCGCCCGGGGCGGGAGAAGCCGGACGACCGACAGCGCGGTCAGGCTCTTGCCCGAGCCGGACTCGCCCACCAGGCCCACGATCTCGCCGCGGCCGACCGCGAGCGACACGCCGCGCACGGCCGGCACCCATCCGCCCGCCGCGGGGAAGGCCACCTCGAGGCCTTCGATCTCCAGAAGGGCCATCCGCTCTACGCGCCCGCCCGCCGGCGCAGCCAGGCCACGGTGGAGGCGACGCCGAAGCCGGTGGCGCCGGCGCGCTTGGGGTTGACCTCCGCCGACAGGTAGGCGACGCCGGCGATGTCCAGGTGCGCCCAGCTCTTCTGCTCGCCGACGAACTGGGAGAGGAACGCCGCGGCCGTGCTCGACGAGCCGGGGCGCCCCGCGGAGTTCTTGAGGTCGGCATGGACGCCCTTCATGTCTTCCAGGTACTCGGGATAGAGCGGCATGCGCCAGAGCCGCTCGCCGGATTCGGCCGAGGCGCCCAGGAGCTCGGCGGCGAGCCCGTCGTCGGGCGTGAACAGGCCGCCGGCCTGGTGCCCGAGCGCCACGACGATGGCGCCGGTGAGCGTCGAGAATTCCAGCAGGGCGTCGGGCTTCTCCTCCACGGCCCAGGCCAGCGAGTCGGCGAGGATGAGCCGCCCCTCGGCGTCCGTGTTGATGATCTCGACCGTCTTGCCGTTGTAGAAGCGGACGATGTCGCCCGGCCGGTAGGCGGTGCCGCTCGGCATGTTCTCGGCGAACGCGCAGTAGGCGCGCAGGCGGACCTTGAGACCGAGGTCGGCCACGGCGCGGACGATGCCCAGCACCGTGCAGGCGCCGCACTTGTCGTACTTCATGTCCTCCATGCTCTGCGCCGGCTTGATCGAGATGCCGCCGGTGTCGAACGTCACCCCCTTGCCCACCAGGGCGACGACCGGACCCTCGGTGCCCCAGTCCAGGCGCACCAGGCGCGGCGGGTGGGCCGAGCCCGAGCCCACGGCCAGCAGGCCGCCCATGCCGCGCCGCCCCATCTCCGTCTCGTCGAGGACGGTCACCGCGATCCCGCGCTCCGCGGCCATCTCGCGGGCGCGCTCCGCCATCCAGAGCGTCGTGGCCTCGTTGGGCGGCGTGTTGGCCAGGGTGCGGCTGAAGGCCGCGGCCTCGGCGATGGGCCGGCTGAAGGCGACGGCGGCGCGGTAGCCCCCCTCCTCCCCCGCCGGCGGCGCCACCAGGATGCCCTCCAGGGGCGCGCCATTCTTCTCCTCCGACCGCCGGTCGAAGCGGTAGCCGGCGAGCGACAGCCAGCGCACCGCGCGCTCGGCCGCGGCGGCGCCGGCCGTCTCCGGGTGGCGCGGCAGCACGTACTGGACGCGCCGGTAGCCGTTGCCCCGCGCCCAGTCGGCCGTGCGTCCGATCCAGTTGGCGAGCTTGACCGCGGAGAAGTCCGCCGCCTTGCCGAGGCCGCTCAGCACGACGACCGGGCCGTCCGGCACGTCGCTCTGGCCCGACTGCTCCTCCTTCCCCTGCCATCCGCTGCGCGCGGCCATGCGCCCGGCCGTCCGGCGCACCGCCTCATCCAGACCTTCGAGGTCCGGGGACTCCCCTTCGAACGCACCCAGGATCAGCAGGTCCGCATCGCGGCTCCCGCGAGAGACGACTTCCACCGACAAGACTTCCGCCATGAATCTCCTCCAGAGCCGTTTCCCAAGCGGCAGAGTCTAGCAGGTGTGGTATACCTACCCTCCACAACCCGCTGAGAGCGCTTTGCAATGACTCCAACGCCTCTCCTGCAGCTCCTGCAGGGCCCGTTCAACTTCCTGCGCCCGGACATGGAAGAGGTGCGCCGCCTCGTGCCCGAGCTCGAGCGCGCCCTGCCCATGCCCCGTCCCATCTACCTGGAGGACGAAGGGGCCACCCCGATCCGCGGCTTCCCCATCCTGCAATCCGCGGGCATGGAGACCCTGCGCAAGGCGCTCGGCCAGTTCATCCTTTCGGAAGAGAACGCGCAGCTCGCCGCGGCCCGGCGCGACACCTTCGACCGCAAGGCCTACGCCCTGGCCTGGGACCGCTATTGCAGCCTGCTCGCCAAGGCAGTGGAGAACGCCACCATCTCCAGCTACGGCCGCCAGTACCCGGCCGTGTTCTGGCTCCAGCACTCCCTGGAGATCGCCCGCCTGCTCAAGGACACCCCCCGCCGCATCATGCGGATCGACACCGAGATCGGCCGCCGCCAGGGGGACGCGATCAAGTACCGCATCCTCGACCGCTATCTCGATCGCGTGCTCTCCACCACCTACGAGATCGTGCAGAAGGTGGCCGGCGCCACCGAGGAGGTCGAGGAGGAGCTCTTCCCGCGCCTCCTGACCCGCATGCGCGACAACGTCCTGGTCTTCACCGAGGACTACATCGGCCGCGACCTCGCCGAGCTCGGCAGCTACTTCAACGGCTCCCTGCGCATCGACGGCCGCGACTTCCGGCTGCGCCTGGACGAGCTGGCGCGCTGGCACGCCGCCCAGATCCAGTCCGACCGCGAGCTGCGCAGCGCGGTGACGAACCTGCTGCGCTTCGATCCCAAGTGCGACCCGCGCGACCTGCTCGTGCGGCCCGGCTACGTGGCCTACCTGTCGACCTTGAAGGGCTACAACGCGAACAAGCTGCTGCCGCCGCCGCTGGTCCAGGTCTGGGAGAGCCTGCTGGTCAAGCTCAAGGAGTTCGAGCTCTTCCACAGCTTCCGCAAGAGCCTGGTGCCGGTCGAAGCCCAGGACGGCGGCCTGGTGGCGCGCGAGATCCCCGGCAGCCGCCCGTCGGCAATCACGGTGGGCACGGCCGTGCGGCTCTCCTACGCCACCCGTCCGCTCGACTTCCTGGAGCCCTGGGTGGTCGATCCGCGGGTCGAGCGCTTCGGGATGATCTACGACATCAGCGACTTCTCCCAGACGCTCTCGGTGCTGCACCGGGCCGGCACGGAGAGCCAGGACGACGCCTTCCGCAAGATGTTCCGCTTCCAGCGGCGGATCAACCGGCTGGCCCTCACCCACCGCGTGAAGCTGGAGAAGTACCTGGGCGACGGCGCCTTCTACTCGTCCCGCGAAGCCACGCGGCTGCTGGTCTGCTCGGTGCAGATCCAAAGGCTGTACGAAGAGGCGCTCGCGGAGGGCTTCCCCTTCAACCGCGGCATGCGGGTCGCGCTCAACTACGGCGCCTACCGCCTGATCCCCATGGGGAGCGGCCGGCCGGGCGAGGGGGAGCGCTACGAGTTCTTCGGACCGGGCCTCGTCGAGCTCTCCCGCCTGACCACGGGCAAGGGGACGCAGGAGATCGAGGAGGTCAAGACCATGCTGATCAACCAGGGCTTCTCCTCGACGCAGGTGCACGACTTCTTCGCGCCGCTGGCCGAGAAGAACGTGGACGTCGTGGACAAGAAGGAGGAGTCCCGGCGGTTCTACGCCTACCTGAACCGCAACGGCACGCTGCACAACAACGGCATGGTCGCGACCGCGGCCTACATGCAGCTCCTGGAAAAAGAGCTGGGCCACCGCACGCTGCTGCGCGCCTCGGACGGCGATCGCGTCTACGTCCTGGTCGAGGTGGAAGACGGCGCCACCAAGCTCTCCTTCGGCGTGCGCCGGCTCGGCCTCGCCCAGCTCAAGGGCCTGGACAAGCTCGCCGTCTACGAGATCGTGGACGGCCGCTCCCTCGAGCTCGGCTCCTACCAGGAGATCCGGGGAGACACCCTGGGCATGGCGATCGAGAAGATCTCGACGAGCGGGGCGATGGCGCGGCGGTAAAAAAAAGCACACGGACCGACACGGACTCTCACGGACTGACACGGACCCGGATCCGGCTGTCCGTGCTGGTCCGTGCCCGTCCGTGATCGTCCGTGGTCCTTTCCTCCTCTGATACTCTTCCCCGCACCATGGACCCCGTCCTCTGGCAGAGCGATCTCCCCGGCTTCGGACCGCCCCGGCGGGGCAAGGTGCGCGATGTCTACGACCTCGGCGACACGCTGCTCATCGTGGCGACCGATCGCCTCTCGGCCTACGACTTCGTGCTCCAGCCGGGCATCCCGGACAAGGGCAGGATCCTCAACCAGCTCTCGAACTTCTGGTTCGCGAAGCTCGCGGACGCGGTGCCGAACCACCTGCTCGCCACCGACCCCGCGGACTTCCCATCGGGCCTCGCGCCCTACCGCGACCTGCTGCGCGGCCGGGCGGTGCTGGTGCGCCGGGCGAAGGTGGTGCCGTTCGAGTGCGTGGCCCGCGGCTATCTCGCCGGCAGCGGCTACCGCGAGTACCGGGCGAGCCGGAGCGTCTGCGGCATCCCGCTGCCGCCGAACCTCGACCGGGCGAGCCCTCTCCCCCACCCCATCTTCACCCCCGCCACCAAGGCCGCCGAAGGGCACGACGAGAACGTCACCTTCGACACCGTGGCCGAGTCCGTGGGCTCCGATCTCGCCGCCCGCCTGCGCGACCTGACCCTGTCCCTCTACACGATCGGCGCCTCCCATGCCGCGGCAAAGGACCTGATCCTCGCCGACACCAAGTTCGAGTTCGGGTTCGCCGAGGACGGCACGCTCCTCCTGATCGACGAGGTCATGACGCCCGACTCCTCGCGCTACTGGGACGTCCACCGCTGGGCGCCCGGCGAGGAGCCCGCCTCGTTCGACAAGCAGTACGTGCGGAACTGGCTCGACGCCTCCGGCTGGGACCACCAGTCACCGCCGCCCGTCCTCCCCGAGGAGGTCGTGCGCGGCACCCGCGAGCGCTACATCGAGGCGTTCCGGCGCATCACCGGCGGCGAGCCCGAGATCTGATCGGCACAGCCATTGCAAAACTTCGGAGCCTGATTGATGAGGCTCCTCAACGACGTCACCCACCTCCGAATCCGGGCCGCAGCGAAGCGCCTGGCCGGCCCGCGCCTCTCCATCGCCAGGTCCGGACCTCCTCGCCACCGCCGTTTCCTCAGCGAAGCGCCCGGCCGCCGGGAGGCCTGGCTGCAGGCGGCCCGCGAGTACGTCTCGCGCAAGTCGAACGGCGAGCGCGCCTGGCTCTACAGCAAGCCGTACGACGCCAGCCCCGGCCACGCGGAGTACTTCCACGAGACCTACGCCCTGCTGAACCTTCTGGGGGCCATGGCCGTCCCTTTCCGGGGACGAATCCTGGAGGTGGGGAGCGGGCCGGGCTGGATCTCCGAGATCCTCATGACCCTTGGCTACGAGGTCGAGGGCATCGAGCCCTCGGAAGAGATGATCGCGATCGCCCGCGAGCGGATCGAAGCGGCGGTCCGGCACTACCGGATCGCCTCTCCCCCGCGGGTGGCCTACCATGCCACGACCATCGAGGACTGCGACCTCCCGGACGAGTCCTTCGACGCCGTGCTCTTCCACGCCGCCCTCCATCACGTCATCGACGAGGAGCGCGCGCTCGCCCAGTGCTTCCGCCTGCTGCGGCCGGGAGGCGTGCTCGGCGTGAGCGAGGCGGCCTGGATCCCCGGCGACCGCGAGCTCGAATCGCAGCTCGAAGAGGAGATGCGGCGCTTCGGCACGCTGGAAAACCCCTTCACGACCGAGTACCTCGACTGGCTGCTGAACGAGCACGGCTTCGTGGACGTCCAGAGATACCACGGGGTGAACGGCTGGTTCCCGGAGCACCTGGGACCGGTCGCGCTGGAAGCGCTGCCGGGCGAGCTCGCCAACCGGCACAACAACCTGACCGCGCGCCGGCCCTCCCCCTATCCGCTCACCACCGTGGACCGGGACGCCCGCACGCTCGCGGAGATCACCGTCCTCGACAGACGCTTCGACGCGGAAGGTCTACGGCTGCGCGTGCGGCTCGACAATGTGGGAGAGACTGCCTGGCTCCACCGCGCGCCGAAGCCCGGACGGGTCACGATCGCCCTGAGGTCCGGAGACCTCGAAGCCAACCGCCAGGGCCTGCCGAAGACCGTGCCCGCCGGAGAGTCGATCGAGCTCGATCTCGTCTTCCGGCTGCCGGAAGATGCGCGGGACGCCCCCTGGGAGCTCGACCTCGTCAACGAAGAGCTGTTCTGGTTCTCCGAGCGCGGGACGCGGCCGGCGCGGATCACGGCGTTGCCGTTGCACGGCGCACGCGGCGGGTAGCGCCTCCTACCCGAAGGATGAGCGGCGCGCGCAGTGGGTACGGGGCCATACCTGGTGGGTAGCACCCCCTACCCGAAGCGTACGCCGCGCACGCGCCGGGTAGAGGTCCATACCCAGTGGGTAGCTATGCCTACCCATCGGGTAGAGGGGTCTACCCAGAGGAGGAAGCGTTCCCCCGCCGGGTAGAGGGGTCTACCCGGTGGGTAGCAGCTCCTACCCAAAGCGCGCGGCGCGTACGCGTCGCGGCCAACGCCCATCCCGATGGGTAGCAGCGTCTACCCGAAGCGTGCGGCGCGCACGCGGTGGGGACGAGCCCCTACCCGGTGCGCGCGGAGCGTACGCGGCCGTCGCAAGGCGCAGCGGAGACGAATGGGAACAAGGCCGAACGGAGCGCTCTCCCCTCTCCCGGGGGTCCGGGTGTGCGGCGGGAGAGGGGCCGGGGGTGAGGGCCCCGGACCCCCTCCTCGATCCTCCCCCGCTTCGCGGGAGAGGACGCCCCCTTCCGGAGGAACGGTTACAATGCTCTTCATGACGACCCGTCAAGGAACGGTTCACGGGACTACAATCACCCTCGATACCTCGGTTCCTCCCCTTGAGGGGAAGCGCGTCCTAGTGCTCATCGAGCCTCTCGAGGAGAGCGAGAGAGAGTTGTCCCGCGAAACCCAGGCCCAGCTCTGGCAGGTCTGGATCAAGTCTGGCCCCCAGGGGCCTATCGAAGACGAGACTGAGGCCGAGTTTCCTTGATCCGGCGGGGCGACATCCGCTGGTTCCGCTTCTCGGCTCCGGATAAGCGCCGGCCCGTGCTGGTCCTGGGCCGAGAAGATGTCCTGCCTTCCCTCACCCAGATTCCCGTTATCCCGCTTTCGAGCCAGATCCGGACCCTGTCCTGGGAGGTGCTCCTGACTCAGGAGGAGGGCCTGCCTTCCCCCTGCGTCCTGAAACCCGAGTGGATCCGCTCAGTGGAAAGGCCACTCCTGGGGCCCTGGATTGCTGCATTCCCTGAGCGCCGATGGGCCGAGGTGACGAGCGCTCTCCTGGAAGTCCTGGGCTTGAAGGCCTGACCGCAAGCCGCCCGCATGGTCGGCGACAGGGGCAAGCTCCCTACTTCGGTATCACCCCGAGCAGGTACTTGATGTTCTCGTCGTTCCAGCGGATGCCGCCGCCGAGGAAGTAGGAGTCGTCCTCCAGGAAGTCGTCGTAGCCGCCCACCAGGTAGAGGTTGGGGTGGAAGCGCCAGCGGCCGCTCAGGCGCAGGTGGGGGGAGAGGTCCTGGGGACGGTTGAAGTCGAAGGCTTCGAAGGAGACCAGGAAGCGGTCGTCGAGCAGCGGGTACTCGACCTGCGCGCCGCCGCTGTTCTCGATCAGGCCGGCGAAGAGACGCACATCCCCCGGGGCGCGGTAGCCGAAAAGGCCGGTGGCCGCGTAGGTCTTGTCGGTGGTGATCTTGTTGACCGTCGTGACGTCGGTGGTGCCGTCCGGATTGGTGACGGTGATGGTCTCGGTCTTCTCGCGCCGCTTGCCCCCGGGCGGGCTGGTGAGGCCGGCGCGGTAGAGGCGCTTGTCGTCCTGCGGGTCGATGTCCAGCAGGAGGGCGGTGTGGGAGCTGTCGTCCTCCAGGCCGGGCAGGACGTAGCCCTGCATGTCGAGGTCGATCCGGAAACGGTTGATCGCTCCCAGCGTGCCGCTCAGGGTCTCCACGCCGCCCTGGATGCTGTCGAGGGTCGAGACGACCTTCTCATAGGCCTTCTCGTCGTTGACCAGCTTGCCGAGCGTGCCTTCGCCGCGGGCGATCTTGCCGGAGATCTGGTTGAAGTTGTCGACCGAGGTCTGGAGCCGGTCCGTGACCTCGCGGATGTTGCCCAGGCTCTCGGAGACGTCGCCGCGGTTGTCGGCCACCAGGGTCTCGATCTGGGTGAGGGTGCGGTTCATCTGCTCGGCGAGACGGGGCAGCTCCCGCGACAGGACCGCGCTCATCTCGCGGAAGTTGCCGAGCGTGGCGGTGAGGTTGGCCCGGTTCTCGGCCACGACCAGGCGGATCTCGCGGCTGGTCAGCTCCAGCTCGTCCATCAGGTGATTGATGTTGCCCCCGAGATCCGCGCCGGAGAGGGTGCCGGTCATCTCCTGGATCGAGGTGCCGATATCGTTGATCTTGGCGATGGCCTCGTCGATCGTCGGCGGGGTCACGCCGGGCAGCACGGTCCCCGGCGGCAGCTCCGGCCCTCCGGGCGGACCGGGGACGATCTCGATGTACTTCTCCCCCAGCAGGCCCAGGTTCGCCACCCGCGCGTAGGTCCCCTTGGGCATCGGGACCGGCTTTTCGAGGAGCAGGGTCACGCGCGCCTTGATGCCGTCCAGGCCCACGCCGTCCACGCGGCCGACGCGGACGCCCGCGACCCGCACCGAGGCCTTCTCGTCGAGCCCGGCCACGGAGTCGAAGACCGCGTCGATGCGCCGGCCCTCTTCCGCGAACGGGTTGATGTCTTCTATCTTCCAGATCAGGACCGCCAGGATCACCAGGCAGACGGTCGCGAAGATCCCCACCTTGACCGCTTGACTCATCGAAGCTCCTCCGGCGAGGAGTCTATCAGGAGCGCTTCCGGGGAATGGATATACTGCGCCCTCGGCCATGAAGGCGCTTTCCAAGGTCCCGCTGGCGCTGCCGCTCCTCGCGGTGCCTCTGCTCGTGGCCATGACCTCGGGAAGCACGGCGATCCGGCCTCTTGGGACGGTGGTGCTGGCCACGGCCCTCGTCTTTGCTGTCGTGGCGGGCACGGAGAGGCGGGCGCTCCGGCCTTGGCTCGACCTGCCCTTCGCCGCCGCCCTCGGGCTCGCGGCCAGCCATCTCCTCTTCGCTCCCGGCCTGCCGCGGGGGCACGACACGCTCCACCATCTCTGGGGTGTCTGGTCCGTGGCCTCGGAGGCGGCCGGCGGCAGCCTGGCCGCGCTCTGGCTGCACGGCATCAACCTCGGGACGCCGCTGCTCCAGTTCTACGGTCCGCTCTCCTTCTACACGGCGCTCCCCTTCTCCCTCGCGGGCCTGAGCCCGGAAGCGGCTCTCAAGGCGGCCTTCCTCGTGTTCGGGGCCGCGGCCGGCGCGACCCAGTGCTTCGCGGTCAGCCGGTGGACGGGCGACCGCCGGGCCGGCCTGGTCGCGGCGGCGGCCTACGCGTTCGCGCCCTACCGCCTGCTCGACGTCCACTACCGCGCGGCGCTGGGCGAGAGCGCGGCCCTGGCCCTCCTGCCGCTCGTGCTCCTCTTTGGAATGGCCGCGGCGCGGGAGGGGGGCCGGCGGAGGATGGCCGCGGCGGCTGTCGTCCTAGCCCTGCTCACGCTCGCGCATCCGATCAGCGTGCTGATGGCCGGGATCTGCTTAGGCGTCTGGAACCTGGCCGAGGCGCCCTGGCCGTTGGCGGACCTCGGGCGCAGGCTGGCGCGGCTCCTCGCGGTCGCCGTGCTGGGCGCGGCCCTGGCCGGGTTCTTCGTGGTGCCGTTCTTCTCCGGCACGCGGCACCTGGTCGTCGGCTGGTTCGCGCAGGGCAGGATCGCGGACTTCTTCGCCGGTCGGGCGCTGGACCCCGGGGAGCTGGTCCGCCGGCGGCTCTGGACGGATCTCCGGTTCAGCCTCGGACCGGGCGAGGCCGGCGACGGGACGGACCAGGAGATGCCCTACTACTTCGGCCTGGTCCTCCTGTCGCTCCTGCCGCTCGGAGCCACGAAAGCGCCGCGCGGGCTGGTCTGGATGACGGTCGGAAGCCTGGCCCTCACGCTCCACCCCCTGGCCTGGGCGTTCGTGCGGGTCCTGCCCCAGATCGGATTGCTCCAGTGGGCCTTTCGGTTTCTCGGCCCGGCGGCTTGCGGGGCCGCGGCGATCGCGGGTTTCGCGGCGGTCCGGCTGCTGGACCTGGGACAGGGCCGCCGCTGGGTTGTAGCCGTGCCCGGGGCTCTCGCCGCTCTCCTCCTCCTGGATGCGTTCCCCTACACGGGCGCTCCCGACTGGTATCCCTCGTACAGGGAGTTCGGACGGCTCGAGCCCATCGCGGATTGTGGTGGCCGCTGGGGGTGCTGGCAGCACCGTCCGGCCGGTCCGCCCGGCCCGTTCCGGGTCGCCGGCCTGTTCGTCCCACCGCCGGAGCCGGCGCCGGTCGGGCTCTTCTGCTGCGCCTACACGCCCGAGTACATGACGCCTGTGACCCAGGAGGCCTTTTCTCCGGACATGGACCCCGGGGTGCTCGCCCGGGCCGGCGTGCAGTGGCTCGCCTTGCCGTTGCGCGACGCGAGGAAGCTTCCGGGCGCAAGGCCCTATGCCGCGTGGTGGAGCGGCAAGGGCCGGCCGGAGCCCCGCAGGTTCGTCCGCGGCGGAGGGGAGATCGCGGTGGAGCTCGACGGCCGGCCCGGCACGGCCCTGGTGCTGGAGATGTACTTCCCCGGCTGGCAGGCCCGGACGAAGGACGGCTGGCGTGAGGTCCAGCCGAACTGGGAAGGACTCCTCATGGCGCCGGTCGAGGCCGGCCAGCCGGTGCTCCAGCTCCGGTTCGACATCTGGACGCCGGCCCGAATCGCCGGCTGCGCCCTCAGCCTCCTGACCGTCCTGGGTCTCCTGGTCCTGGTGAGACGGGAATGATCCTGGGAGAAACCGCGATCCCTCCGCAGGGGATGGTGCTCCTCGCCGCTGCCGTGCTGTTCGCCGTCCTGGCCGGGACCGGAGGCGGGAAACCGCGGCCGTGGCTCGATCTTCCCCTCGCCGCCGTTATGGGCCTGGCCGCCGGCCATCTCCTTTTCGCCCCGGGCATCCCGCGCGGCCACGACACCATGCACCACCTGTGGGGGGTGTGGGCCGTGGCCCGGGAGGCGGTTGCCGGCGATCCGGCCGCGCTCTGGCTGCACGGGCTCGGCCTGGGCATGCCGGTGCTGCAGTTCTACGGTCCCGGGACGTTCTATGCGACCCTTCCCCTCTCGCTGGCGGGCATGTCTCCGGTGGCGGTGGTCAAGGCGGGCTTCCTCGCCTTCGGCGCCCTGGCTGCGATGACCATGGTTGCCGCGGCGACGCGCTGGACCGGCGACCGCCGCGCGGGGCTGGTCGCCGCGGCGGCCTACGCGTTCGCCCCCTACCGCCTGCTCGACACCCAGTATCGCGCGGCATTCGGGGAGTGCGCCGCCCTGGCCCTCCTGCCGCTCGTCTTCCTCTTCGGCATGGAGGCCGTGCGCGACGGAGGCCGGCGCCGGATGGCGATCGCCGCCGTGCCCGCGGCCCTGCTCATCGTCACCCATCCGATCAGCGCGCTCATGTCGGCCGTGGGGCTGGGAGCCTGGACGCTCGCGGGGCTCCGCAAGCTGCCATCCGTCGTCCTCCGGAACGCGGGCGTCTGGCTGCTCGGCGCGGCCCTGGCCGGCTTCTTCGTGGTGCCGTTCCTCGCCGGGCTGCGGAACCTGGAGGTGGGAAACATCGCCCAGGGGAGCCAGCGCGAGTACCTGTACGCGCACGGGCTCGGGCTCCGCGACCTCCTCTGGAGGCGTCCCTGGACCGCGCTCCACGTGTCCAGCCCGGCCGGCGACCCGGCGGAGGGCACGGTCGAGGAGATGCCTTTCTACTTCGGGCTCGTCCTGTTGGCGCTGCTGCCGCTCGCCGCGGGGCTGGGCCGGTTGCCGGGGGAAGAAAGGACCTCAAGGACACCAAGGACAACAAGGACAACAACGAAACCGTCCTTGAGGTCCTTGGTGTCCTTGAGGTCCTTGTCGTCCTTCAGCTCCCCGACCGCGCCAGCCGGCCTGCCATGGATGGTCCTCCTGGCGCTCGCCCTGACCATGGGCAAGCTGGCCGCGTGGATCTCCCTGGTCGTGCCGGGGCTCGCGGCGATCCAGTTCCCCTGGCGGTTTCTGGGGCTCGCCACGTTCGGAGCGGCGGCGGGAGCCGGCTTCGCCGCGGTCCGGCTGCTGCGGTTCCGCCGCTGGGCCGTGCTCGTGCCGGGCACGCTCGCCGCGCTCCTGATCCTCGACGCCGCTCCCTTCACCGGCGCGGCGGACTGGCTCCCTCCGTACGAGCGCTTCGGATGGATTCACCGTCCCGATCCCGGCTGCGGCCGGCCGTGGGGGTGCTGGGAGCACGAGCCCGTCAACCCTCCCTATCCCTTCCGCGCCGCGGGGCTCTTTCTTCCTCCTCCCGCTCCGGGGGCGGACACCAACCTCTTCTGCTGCGTCTATCCCGAGTACGCGACCCCCGCCGCCCGCGCGGCCTTCCCGCCGGTCGCCGACCCTGGCGTGCTCGCCCGCGCCGGGGTCGGGCTCTATGTCGGGCTGCACATCCAGAAGCTGGTGCGGCTGCCGGCGGCGCCGTACGCGGTCCGGCTCGGGAGCCGCCGGGAGGTGGAGCCCCTCCGCTTCCAGCGCGGAGGCGGCGAGATCCGGGTCGAGCCGAACGGCCGGCCCGGCACCGTGGTGCTCCTGGAGCAGTACTTCCCCGGCTGGCAGGTGCTCGGCAAGGATGGCTGGCGGGAGGTGCGGCCGACCCGCGCCGGCCTTCTGAAGGCCCGGGTCGCCGCGGGTCAGAGAGAGGTCCGCTTCCGGTTCCGGCGCTGGACCGGCCCGCGGATCGCGGGCTGGCTGCTCACCGGCCTGGCGTTGCTGGCCGTCCTGGCTCTGGGTCGTCGGACAGGGGACCCTCCGCCCGGCCGTGGATGAACTGCTGCACCCGCGGGTCTTCCAGATGCCGGAACTCCGCGGGCGGCGCCGAGGCGACGATCTTCCCCTTGTGGATCATGGCGATCCGGTCGCCGATGCGGAAGGCGCTCTCCATGTCGTGGGTGATGGTGACGGTCGTGGTCTTGAGCCGGTCGTTCAGGTCGACGATGACCTCGTCGATGAGCGCCGTGGTCACCGGGTCGAGGCCGGTCGTGGGCTCGTCGAAGAGCAGGATCTCCGGCCGGTGGGAGATGGCGCGGGCGAAGCCCACCCGGCGCCGCATGCCGCCCGAGAGCTGCGACGGCAGCTTCTCCTCCACCCCTTCGAGACGGACCATGTCGAGGCACTCCTTGACCCGCTCGTCGATCTCCTTGCGGCTCATCTTCGTCAGGCGCTGGAGCGGGAACGCCACGTTCTGCCAGATGGTCATGGAGTCGAAGAGCGCCCCCTCCTGGAACGACATCCCGAACTTGCGCCGGAACTCGGTGATCTCCCGGTTGCCGAGCCGCTCGACCGCGACGCCGTCCACCTCGACCGTGCCGGAGTCAGGGCGCAGCAGGCCGATCACGTGCTTCAGGAGCACGCTCTTGCCCGTGCCCGAGCCGCCGATGATGGCCAGCGACTCGCCGGGAGCGATGTCGAGGTCCACCCCGTCCAGGACCACCTTGGGGCCGAAGGACTTGTGGAGGTCCCGGATGTGGATCTTGACCGTCGGCTCGGGCATCAGAAGAGCAGCCGGGTGAGGAAGAAGTCCGCGAGCAGGATGGCGATGCTCGCCACCACCACGGCGGACGTGGTGGCCCGCCCCACCCCCTCGGCGCCACCGCTCGTGTAGAAACCCTGCTGGCAGCCGATCGCCGCCAGCAGGAAGCCGAACACCGCCGCCTTGAGGAGCCCCGAGAGCACGTCGTTGAGGTCCATGAACTGGAAGCTGCGGTCGGTATAGGTCACCGGGTTGGCCCCCATGAGCACCACGGAAACCAGGTAACCGCCCAGGATGCCGACACCGTTCGCCAGCACGACCAGCAGCGGCAGCATGATCGTGCCGGCCCAGACCCGGGGCACAACCAGGTAGTGCACGGGGTCGGTGGCCATCACTTCGAGAGCGTCGATCTGCTCGGTGACGCGCATGGTGCCCAGCTCCGCGCCCATGGCCGAGCCGGCGCGGCCGGCCACGATCAGGCCGGAGAGCACCGGCGCCAGCTCGCGCACCATGGAGAGGGACACGCCCGAGCCCACGAAGCTCTCGGCGTTGATGCGCCGCAGCACCGTGAACATCTGGAGCGCCATCACCATGCCGGTGAACATGGCGGTCAGGAAGACCACGGGGATCGAGTTGAACCCCACCTTGACCATCTGGCGGAACAGCTCGCGCACGTCGTAGGGCGGACGCGGCGTCCACGCGAAGATCCGGCCCACGAGCTGGACGAAGCGGCCCATCTCCGTGAAGAAGCGCTCGAAGGCGTTCGGCATCGTCGCCACCTATCCGTCCTCCCGTGAAAAGCGCGTCACCAGCTCCTCGATCCGGCCGCCCCGGATGTAGCGGCGCGGCAACCGGAGACCCAGATGGCAGAGGATCTCCCAGGAGATCGTGCCGGCATGGGTGGCGAGCTCCAGCGCCGGGATCTCCTCCTGCCCCTGCCGGCCGAGGAGCACGACCTCGTCCCCCAGCTCGGCGCGCGTCTCGGTCACGTCGAAGAGCGTCATGTCCATGGTCACCGATCCGGCCACCGGCACCCGCCGGCCGCGCACCAGGGCCTCGGCCTTGCCCGTCAGCCGCCAGGCGTAGCCATCCGCATATCCTACCGGCACGACCGCGATCCGGCTGCGGCGGCGGGTCACCGTCCGTCCGCCGTAGGAGAGCGGCGTGCCCGCCGGCACTTCGCGGAGCTGGACGATCCGCGCCTTCACCGACATCACCGGGCGCAGGCCCTCCCCCTCTTTCGAGGGCGGCTGCCCGGGCCGTTCCGCGGGATCGATCCCATAGATGCCGATGCCCAGGCGCACCAGCGTGAAGCGGCTCTGCGGACGGTAGAGCGTGGCGGCGCTGTTCGCCATGTGGATCTCGATCCGGTCCCGCTCCTCCTCGGAGAGCAGCCCGAGCACCTCGGCGAAGCGCTCCGCCTGCAGGTCGTTGCGCGGGCTGGCGAGGTCGTCCGCGTCCCCGAAGTGGGAGAGCAGCCCGGCGAAGCCGAGGGTCGGCGTGCCGCGCAGGATCTCCAGGGCGCGGGGCACCTCCTCCATGGCCACGCCGAGGCGGCCCATGCCCGTGTTGACCTTGAGATGGACCGGCTGGGGCCGGGGATTCCCCGAGGTCCAGTCGCGCCAGAGGGCCAGCTCGGCGAGGCTGGAGACGGTCGGGATCAGGCGGTACCGGCGGTAGAGCGCGATCTTCGCGGGCCGGGCCGTGCCCAGCACCAGGATCGGCATCTCGATGCCGGCGCGTCGGATCTCCGCCCCCTCTTCGAGCAGCGCAACACCGAGCCAGTCGACCCCGGCGTCTTCGAGGACGCGGCTCACCCCCACGGCGCCATGACCGTAGCCGTCGGCCTTGACGACCGCCATGGTGCGGGTGCCCTCCCCCAGCCGCGCCTTGACCGTGGCCACGTTGCTCTCCAGGGCTTCCAGGTCGACGTCGACCCAGGCGGGGCGCAGCGCTGCCTCGAGGTCCTCGACCCCCGGCCCGGATTCCAGTTCCTCAGAAGGGAGCGGAGCTGTCGAACCCATGCCGGTCCAGGTTGCGGAAGGAGGTAGTCTCGCCGAGGAACACCAGCTCCACCGTGCCGGTCTCGCCGTTGCGGTGCTTGGCGATGATCAGCTCGGCGAGCCCCTTGTTCTCGTCCGTGGGGGCGTAGACCTCGTCACGATAGACGAAGGCGACCATGTCGGCGTCTTGCTCGATGGACCCCGACTCGCGAAGATCCGCGAGCTGCGGCCGGTGGTCGCTGCCCCGCCTCTCGGGCTGGCGGGAGAGCTGGGAGAGGGCGATGACGGGGAGCTCCAGCTCCTTGGCGAGCTGCTTCATGCCGCGGCTGATGGCGGCGATCTCCAGGTTGCGGTTCTCGTACTTGCCGCCGGCCTGCATGAGCTGGAGGTAGTCGAGGATGACCAGGGAGAGCCCCTTCTCCGCCTTGAGGCGCCGGGCCTTCGAGGCGACCTCCAGCAGCGTCGGGTTCGGCGAGTCGTCGATGTAGAGCGGCGCATCGCCGATCGAGCGCACGGTCGCGACGATCTTCGACCATTCCTTCTGCGAGAGGTGGCCCGCGCGCAGCTTGCTGAAGGAGATGTCCGCCTCGGAGCAGAGGATGCGCAGTGCCAGCTCCTGCTGGCTCATCTCCAGGGAGAACACGCCCACGGCCTTGCGCTCCCGGATGGACACATGCTGGGCCACGTTGAGCGCGAAGCTGGTCTTCCCCATGCCCGGACGGCCGGCGATGATGATCAGGTTCCCCTTGTTCAGGCCGTGGCTCTTGCGGTCGAAGTCGATGAAGCCGCTCGGCACCCCGGTGAGCATCGAGCCGGGGCGCTCCTCCAGCTCCTCCAGGGTCGTGTGGAAGACCTCGCCGAGGATGGTGAAGCCGCGGCGGATCGCTTCCTCGCCCAGACCGAGGATCGACTGCTCGGCGCGGCCCAGCGCCTCGTTCGCGTCGAGACCGCCGTCCAGGCAATCGCGGATGATCTGGCCCGACGCCTGGATCAGCCGCCGCCGGACCGAGCGCTCCTTGACGATCTCGGTGTAGGCATCGATCCGGCCGATGTCAGGGAGGTCGAGGTCGAGCGTCGCCAGGTAGGAGATGCCGCCGGTCGACTCGAACCGTCCCTGCTGCTCCAGCTTGGCCTGGAGCGTCCGCATGTCGATCTCGGTCTCGGCCTCCTGGAGATCGAGCATGGCCTGGTAGAGGACCTGGTGGCGCTCCAGGTAGAAGTCCTCGGCCTTGAGCCGGCCCGAGACCGTGGGCAGCACGGACGGATCCAACAGGATGCCGCCGAGCACGGCGCGCTCGGACTCCTCGCTGTACGGCAGCGATTTCTGCTGAGGAAGGACGTCGATCATGGAGTACGTCTGGAAACGAACCCTGCCATTCTACTACTGCGCCCAGCCGTTGCGGACCAGCGACCGGATGATCTCTGCGCCGCGATGTCCCCAGACCGGGTGGGGCTCGCGGGAGCGCTTCTCGGCGAGGTCGAGCGCGACGCGGGCGGGAGTGCGGCCGGTGCGGCGGGCCTCTTCGAGCACGGAGAGCGAGAGGTTGTAGACGCTGTTCTCCCACTCGTTTCCGAGGTGGGCCTCGACGCGCGGATCGGGCTCCACGAAGCCGTACTGCTCGTCCGCGCAGTTGACGATCCCCATCCGGTTCACGAGGAAGTCGGGCAAATAGAGGATGCCGCGCTCCTGGAGGAGGACGTCGTCCCGCTCCGGGTCCTCGAGCTGGTTGTTGGCCGCGCCGCAGACGACCGGCGCCTGGATGCGCGGGATGGTGGCCGGGCCGAGCACGCCGCCGGTCGCGCACGGAGCCACGATATCGGCCTTCTCGAAGAGGATCGAGCTGTCCCCGCGCTCGACGATGCGCACCTCGACGCCGGCCAGCTCCTTGCGCGCCGGATCGATGTCCGAGCCCACGATCCTGGCCACTCCCTTCTCCCGGAGAAATCCGACCAGGGGCTCGCCCACATGTCCGAGCCCCTGGACCGCGACCGTCTTGCCCGCCAGGGTGCCGAGGCCGAGATGGGCGAGGGCCGCCTCCATGCCGCGGACGACGCCGCGCGCGGTCGGCACCGACGGGTTGCCGCTGCCGCCCAGGGCGGGAGGGATGCAGGTGGTGAACCGGGTGCGGGAGAAGACCGCGGCCATGTCCTCGACCGAGGTGCCGACGTCCTCGGCCGTGACGTAGCACCCCTGGATCGAGGTGATGAAATCGCCGTACTCCTCGTAGATCCGGCGGCGGTCCGATGCTGTGCCGGTCCCCTGGGCCATGACGCCCTTGCCGCCGCCCCACCAGAGCCCGGCGAGCGCGTTCTTGAGCGTCATCCCCTTGGCGAGCCGAAGGCCGTCGCGAAGGAAGTCCTCGACGTTGGCGTAGCGCCAGAACCGGACCCCGCCCGCTCCCTGCCCGCGGCATGTGCGATGGACGAACGCGGCCTGGAGCACCCCGGTGTCGGGGGCGAGCTGGCCGAAGATTCCCTCGTGCCGGTCGAAGTCGCGGCGGTCCTCCCGAAAGAAGCGGGCCAGCGGCTCCAGAGCCGGATGCGATGCCTTGACCTCGCCGTCCCAGACGAGCCAGAAGCGGTGGATTCCCTGGCTGGCGAGGAAGTCACAGAAGCGGTCGAGGGGCAGCTCGAGCATGGGAAGGGGACTATACCCCGGCTCGCGCGACCAGGTTGAACGTGGCGGACGCGATCCCCACGGTCACCCGCTGCCCGCACGAACCGCTGGACGGCCTCGCTCATGGACCTCATTCATGGCGGGTGGGGGTGGCGCCCCTTGTGGGCGCGGGCGCGTAGCCCCGGGTTTCAACCCGGGGGCTCCAGGCGCCCATCCGACCCACGCCCCTTCAGGGGCGACGGCGAGGGCGGAGCGGCACAGCTCCCGTCACCGCGAGCTCCACGCACGGGCGGCCTTCCTTCCCACCGTGCCATCGCCCCTGAAGGGGCGCGGCAACGAGACAACGCGAACAGGCCCCCGGGTTGAAACCCGGGGCTACGAGCCTGCGCCCGCAAGGGGCGCCACCCCCGCCCCTGTGGAAAGCTGCGAATTTCCTTGTCTCCTTCCTGTCTGGCTCTTGTCTCCTGATTGGAGATAAAATAGACAGCATGGACAGCAAGCGGGTCCGCAGCCCATCCTTCCCCTTCATCTCCCTGCCCGAGGCAGTCCATCGCGCCCGGGAGCTGTACGACGCGGAACGCCGGAACCTGGTCCATCCGGATGTGGCGGTGGCGCACTGGGGGTACGCCCGCAGCTCGAGCGGTGGGAAGCAGACGGTCGCGGCCCTGCGCGCCTACGGCCTGCTTGAGGACGTGCGGGGGGAACTCCGGCTGACCGACCGGGCCCAGCACATCCTGGTGCGGGAGCCGGGATCGACGGAGCGGAACGACCTGCTCCGCGCCGCGGCCCTCTCTCCCCCGCTCTTCTCAAGGCTCTGGGACCGCTATGGCGCGGACCTGCCCTCGGACAAGAGCCTGCGGTCCTGGCTGGTCCTGGAGATCAAGGTCAACGAAAGGTCGGTCGAGGAGCTGCTGCGGAGCTACCGGGAGACGATCCAGTACGCCGGCCTCCTCCCGGCGGAAGAGCCGCGAACCCGGATTCGGGTCGCGGCTCTGCAGGAGCTCACCCTGTCCTTCCCTCTCGGCGAGTTCAAGGTGGTCCGCCGCATCAAGGCCGACGAGACCGAGATGATGCGGCTCCTGTTCGATCTCTGGCTCCGTCAGGTCACGGAGCCGTAGCCGCCTCCTTCCCCAGTTCCTTCCCCATTCTGGGCGAGTACCAGTCCACCCGGCGGGTCAGGTACATCACCAGGGCCAGGATCACGAACAGGCCGATCGAGCCGAGCAGCAGCGCGTAGTCCTCGGCCTGGAGCAGCACGTAGAGATAGCCGTACAGGACCACCATCATCCCGCTCATGGCCAGCGCCCGGCGCTTGCCGCGCAGGATCGCGAACGAGTAGCCCGAGATCAGGGCGATGATGCCCGCCGAGGCGATCGCATAGGCGAGACCGAACGGGATGTGCTCCGACACCGAGAGCAGCAGCACGTAGAACAGGCAGAGCGCCGAGCCCACCAGCAGGTAGTGCATGGGGTGCAGCGACACCGGGCTGAAGACCTCGAACAGGAAGAAGGCCAGGAAGGTCAGCACCAGGAAGAGCACCCCGTACTTCACCGAGCGCTCCGTCTTCAGGTAGACGTCCACCGACTGGTAGAGCTCCACGCCGAACTCCGACTCCTCGACCGCGCTCTGCGGCGCCATCTTCTCCTGCTCCGCCTCCAGCCACTGCTGCGGGTAGCTCCGCCCGAAGTAGGGGACGCTCCAGGCCGCCTCGAAGCCCTTGGCCGATACGGTCCGCGACTCGGGCAGGTACCCGCCCGAGAAGCTGGGATCGGGCCAGCTCGACCGCAGCGTCACCGCGTTCTGCTTGCCGAAGGGGAGGAACTGCAGGCTCTGGCTCCCCCGGATCGCCAGATCGAATGCGAACGGGTACGCCTGCTTCTCCGGCGCTTCGCCCAGCCCCGAGATCGGCACCCGCAGGCCCGTGGTCCACAGGCAGGACACGCCGCCGCCCGGCGAGAGCTGGAGCACCTTGTCTCCCCAGACCAGGCGCACGTTGCGCCGGATGCCCCGCATGTCGGAGACGCCGATCGACAGGTAGGCCGCGTCCCAGAGGATGTCCTGCGGCGGGATCCCCCAGTCCGTGAAGCTCGGCCGCTGGAAGGACCCGGAGGCATGCAGGTCGGCGCGGTAGACGGCCACCTCGAAGATGGCCCGGCGGCGCAGCTCGGGAAACAGCCGGCCGTCGACCTTCAGGGCTTCGGGCAGGAAATGAGCGAGCTGGGTCCACGTGGTGACGTTCCCCTTCTCGTCCTGGGAGTGGACCAGGTAGGGCACCGTGAGCACCGGCCCTCCCAGGGTCTGGGCGCGGCCCCAGGTCGAAGCCACCTCTTGGACGACCGAATCCCGGCGCTGCTGCCTCTCCCGGATCTGGGCCCGCACCATCGACAGCGGGATCATCAGGGCCAGGATGAGAAGGCCGGTGACGAGCATCTTGAACAGCACGGAGTCTCGGAACTTTCGCTTCTGCGGCATCTCGGGGTCCATGAATTCTCCTCCCTTTCTGAGGAGCATTGGACCGCGCCGGCGGGGCGCGCCCGCGGCAGGATCGGGGAAAGAGGGTACCGGATCGTGGCGGAATTGTGGCAACCGCCATCGGGACGCCGGCTTGGGGTACATTCGAGGCATGACCCAGCTCATCGCCGTCGTGGATGACGAGGAGACCCTGCGCGAGACCGTGGGGTTTGCGCTCCGCCGCGAGGGCTACCGCGTCGAGCCGTTCCCCGACGGCCTCACCGCCTGGCGGAGCTTCGAGCGCGGGCTGCCCGATCTGGCCATCCTGGATATCCTGATGCCGCAGATGGACGGCCTCGAGCTCTGCCGCCGGCTGCGCGCCCTCTCCGAGCGCCTGCCCATCCTCTTCCTGACTTCCAAGGACGAGGAGTTCGACAAGGTCCTCGGCCTGGAGCTGGGGGCCGACGACTACCTGTGCAAGCCGTTCTCGATGCGCGAGCTGCTGGCCCGGGTCAAGGTGCTCCTGCGCCGGGCGGCGCTCCGGGAGCAGCCCGCCGGAGGGGACGACGAGCGCATCGTCGAGGTCGGACGGCTGCGGCTCGACCTCCGGCGCTACCAGGCGCACTGGACCGGAGCCCCGCTGCCGCTGACGGTCACCGAGTTCACCCTGCTGCATTCGCTGGCCCGGCATCCGGGGCACGTCAAGACCCGCGCCCAGCTCCTCCAGGAGGGCTACCCCGACGATGCCTACGTGAGCGACCGCACCATCGACAGCCACATCAAGAGGCTGCGCCGCAAGCTGACCGAGGCCGACACGGGATTCGAGGCGATCGAGACCGTTTACGGCCTCGGCTACCGCTGGCGGCCGGACTGACCCCGATGCGCTTCCTTCAGGGCATCTCGATCCGGCTGCTCCTCTTCAACGTGCTGCTGGTGTTCCTGCCCGCGGCCGGGTTCCTCTACCTCGACGTCTACGAGCGCGAGCTCCTCGAAGCCCAGGAGCGGGCCATGGTCCAGCAGGGGCGCCATCTCGCGGCCGCGCTCTCGGAGCGGGGAGAACTGGACCGCAAGCTCGCCGGAGGGCTTCTCGACCGGCTCGACCGGCGTACCGAGGCCCGGCTCCGCATCGTCGGCTTGGACGGCACCCTCCTCGCGGATTCGGCCACGATGGGACCGCGGCGCGAGCCGATCCGGGGAACAAAACTGCGCTACGCCGACTCGCTCCCTCCGGAGGCCCGGCAGAAGCTCGTTTACCGCGCGGGCGCCTGGCTCTACAAGCTCCCTCGCCGGCTCTCTACATGGCTGGGAGCGCCACAGCCCCCCACCGATCCGGAGAGCGTCTACCGACCGCTCGAATCGTCCGAGGTCCGGGCCGCCCTGGCGGGACGCTACGGCGCCGCCACCCGGAGGAGCAGCGGCGGCCAGCGCTCCCTCACGCTCTACAGCGCGATTCCGGTGCGCGACCAGGGCCGCGTCGTGGGCGCCGTGGTCGTCTCCCAGTCCACGTTCCGGATCCTGGGTGCGCTCTACGAGGTACGGCTCGGCATCTTCCGGGTCTTCCTCGCCTCGGTCGCGGCGGCCGTGGTTCTCAGCCTGCTCGTCTCCACCACCATCGCCCGTCCCCTGCGGCAGCTGAGAAACGAGGCTGCCGCCCTGCTCGACCGCCGCGGACGGCTGCGCGGCCGGTTCCGCGGCTCCCGGCGCCGGGACGAGATCGGCGACCTCACTCGCGCCCTGGAAGAGCTGACCCGGCGCCTGGAAGCCCACCTCGCCTTCATCGAGTCGTTCGCCTCGGACGTCTCCCACGAGCTCAAGAACCCGCTCGCCGCGGTCCGCACGGCCACCGAGCTGCTCGCCGAGGTCGAGGAGCCCGCGGACCGCCAGCGCTTCCTCGCCATGGTCCAGAAGGAGGTCGCCCGCATGGAGGGCCTCCTCTCCGGCCTGCGGGAGATCACTGAGATCGACGCCCAGCTCGAATCCGAGAAGACCCGCACCGTGGCGCTCGACGGCCTGCTGCGCGAGATCGTCGAAGGGCGATGTCTGCGCGCCGACAATCCGATAGAAACCAAGCTGGAAGCGCCCTTGGAGCCGGTCCTGGTCCGCGCCTCCCCCGAGCGGCTGACCCAGGTCTTCGAGAACCTGCTGGACAACGCCGCGAGCTTCTCCCCCGCCGGCGGCACGGTCGAGGTCCGACTCACTCGGGAGGACGGGTCCGGCGTGGTCGTCGTCGACGACCGCGGCCCCGGCATCCCCGAGACCCACCTCGACCGCATCTTCGACCGCTTCTTCCGCTACCGTCCGGACGACCCCGCCTCGCGGAACGGCCACACCGGCCTGGGACTCGCCATCGTCAAGGCGATCGTGGACGGCTATGGCGGCTCCATCGCGGCGCGGAACCGGCCGGATGGAGGCGCCCGCTTCGAAGTGCGTCTGCCCGCTTTGTCCTGAAGAACGGCCCGTATAGGCTTGGCGCGCCTTGAGCGAGCCGCCTCCCACCCGAGCTTCCCCAACCCGGCCCTGGAGCCCGTTGCGCCACCGGACCTTCCGGGCGCTCTGGATCGCCATGCTCGCCTCGAACATCGGCACCTGGCTCCAGAGCGTGGGCTCGGCCTGGCTCATGACCTCGCTGACCTCGTCGGCCGTGATGGTGGCGCTCGTCCAGGCTGCCACCAGCCTGCCCATGTTCCTGTTCTCGCTGCCGGCCGGAGCGCTCGCCGACGTCGTGGACCGGCGCCGGCTCCTGCTCGTCACCCAGACCTGGATGCTCCTCTCCGCCCTCGGCCTCGCCGCGCTCACCGCGGCCGACCTGATGACGCCCTGGCTGCTCCTCCTCTTCATCACGCTCCTCGGCCTCGGCGCGGCCTTCAACCAGCCGGCCCAGCAGGCGAGCGTCCCCGAGATGGTGCCGCGCGAAGACCTCCCGGCCACGATCTCGCTGGCGAGCGTCGGCTTCAACCTGGCGCGCGCCGTGGGCCCGGCGCTCGGCGGACTGATCGTGGCGGCGGCCGATCCCGAAGCCAACTTCCTGCTCAACGCGGCTTCCTTCCTGGGAGTCCTGGTCGTGCTCTACCGCTGGAAGCGGCCGGTCGAGACCTCCATGCTCCCGGCCGAGCGCTTCCTCGGCGCCATGCGCACGGGCGTGCGCTACGTGCGCCACTCGCCCGAGGTGAGGGCGGTGATCGTGCGCGGCTCGGTCTTCGTGCTCTGCGCCAGCTCGCTCTGGGCGCTCCTGCCGGTGGTGGCCCGCGAGCTCGGCCGGGGACCCGCCGGCTACGGCCTGCTCCTGGCCGCCCTCGGGATCGGCGCCGTGTCCGGCGCCATGGTCCTCCCCCGTCTGAGCCGCGGCGGCTCCACCGACCTGATTGTGGCGGTCTCGAACCTGGTCTTCGCCGGCGCCCTCGTGGCTCTCGGCTCCACGCGGAGCTTCTGGCTGCTGTTCGCGGCGCTGCTCGGAGCCGGAGGCGCCTGGCTCTCCCTTCTCTCCAGCCTGAACGTCGCCATCCAGATGCTCGTCCCCTCCTGGGTGCGCGGCCGGGCGCTATCGGTCTACATGCTGTTCATCTTCGGCGGGCTCGCCGGAGGCAGCGCTCTCTGGGGAGCGGTCGCGGAGCGGCTCGGCATCTCCCTCGCCCTGCTGATCTCGGCCGGCTGCATGGTGGTGGGGCTGCTCGCGACCCTTGGGGTCCATCTGCGCACGGGCGAAGGGCTCAACCTGGCGCCCTCGCGGCAGTGGCCGGCGCCGCGGATCCAGGAGTTGGAGCCCGAGCAGGGGCCGGTCCTGGTCAGCATTCGGTACCGCATCGATCCGGAACAGGCCGCGGAGTTCTCGGCGGCGATGAGCGAGCTCCGGCGCATCCGCCTGCGCGGCGGCGCCATGCAGTGGGGCCTCTTCGCCGACTCCGAGGAGCCGGGCCTCTATACCGAGCTTTTTCTGGTCAGCTCCTGGATGGAGCACCTGCGGCAGCACGAGCGCATCACGGTCGCGGACGAGGAGGTCCGCCTGCGGGTCGGCTCCTTCCACCTCGGCCCGGAGCCGCCGCTCGTGCAGCACCTGATCGCCGAGCGCGTGCGTCAGGCCGCGAGCCAGCCGCGGATCTTCTCGTAGGCCTCGGGCCGGCTGAGCAGGTCGAAGTGCTTCATGTCCGGCGCGATCCACTGCCGCGACTCGGGAATCGGCAAAGTCCGGGCTGCCTCCTCGTGGCGGCCCAGCGCGCTGTTCACGGGGACCAGTCCATCGCCGATCAGGTGGCTCTTGAGGCTGCCGGCCTTCTTCGCCGCCGCGGCCATGGCATAGCACTCCACGCCCTCGGGCAGGGGGACCGGCCGCCGCGGGTCTTCCGAGGCCTCGAAACGGTCGCGCCCCTCCCAGTCCTCGTCCAGCAGGTTGCCATGGCGCAGGTCGGTGATGCCGGCGCTCCGGATCTTCCCCAGGCGGCCCAGCGGGGCCGTGTAGCGGCTGATGCCCAGGGCAAAATCCACGCGGTTGCCGCCGCGCTCCAGGGCCGAGCCGTGGTGCGGTGTTCCCAGGAACACGAGCTTCTTCAAGCATCCCAGCCACTCGTGTCCCGCGGCGCTCCCATAGTGACAGGCGCTGCGCGTGACCAGCCCGCCCATGCTGTGTCCGAGGATCACCAGCTCCTCAACCGGCACCGGCCACTGCCCGATGAGGTCCTCGAGGACGCCGGCGAATGCGCGCCCGTTCGTCGAGACATGGAGGCCGCTGTTGTAGTGCAGGTAGACCGGCGCGAAGCCGAGATCGCGAGCCAGCGCGGTGCCGTGATCGTGCCCTTTTCGATTCCATTGCAGGTCGTTCATGCACAGGCCGTGGGCCAGCACGAGCACTCTCGATCCGGGCGTGGGGACGACCCGCATCCCCATGGGGATCGCCAGCGGGTTCCCGGTGGCGACGAGATGGTCACCGAGCACGCCGTTGACGGCGGCCAGCACGGCCTCGCGTCCCGGTGAGGACTTCCCCGCCCCCAGCGGGGTCAGAGGCGCGAGGGCCGCATCGATCCCGCCGCCGACGAGACGGGTGATCCCGCGGATGCTCCGGTACACCAGTCCCGCGATACCTCGCCCACCCGGAACCCGAGAAATGTTGTGATGCATGGCCTCCACCACGCCGGTGACCCCAGTCGTGGCCTCGATCACCAGTCGATTCAGGCCACGGAGGTCGGCGGCACGGATGGGTGTCTTTCCAGACATGCGGGCCACAGTATGTCCAAAAAGGAGGAAGCGCAAGGAATGCCCCGAGAAACCGGGTGGTATCATCCCGCCCCATGAATGACATCCTGGGCAGGAACAACGTCAAGGTCTCGGGGCGGGAGGACGGCCAGGCGATGATCTTCGCCCATGGCTTCGGATGCGACCAGAACATGTGGCGGTTCGTCGCGCCCGCGTTCGCGGACGAGTACCGCATCATCCTCTTCGACCATGTCGGCGCCGGCCAGTCCGATCCTGCGGCCTGGCACCCCGGCAGGTACGATTCGCTGCAGGGCTATGCGAACGACCTGCTCGACCGCCCCCACCCATAGAGCTGGGCTCTCACGGCCGGAAGACGGCACGGGTCGTGCAGCCTTTTCGAAGCAGTGGCTACCGCCAGCTCCGAAACGCATTCCCTATCCTGGGCCGACCGATCGGAGTTTGCTCGAGTGACCACGAGCAGGAGATACATCATGTCTGTTACCACTGTGGAAACCCACCCGAACGTCCTCTCGACCACCTCCGTCATCGGCGACAACATCGTCAACCGCGCCGGCGAGAACCTCGGCAAGATCGAGGAGCTCATGCTCGACCTTGAGAAGGGCCGCGTCGCCTACGCCGTCCTCTCCTTCGGCGGTGTCATGGGGATGGGCGAGAAGATGTTCGCCATTCCCTTCGAAGCCCTGAAGCTCGACGCCAGCCGCGAGCACTTCACGCTCGACGTCGACAAGGACAAGCTGAAGAACGCGCCCGGCTTCGACAAGAACAACCTCCCGCAGGCGTCGGATCGCACCTGGGGCGCCGAGGTTTACAAGTTCTACGGCTACAAGCCCTACTGGCAGTAAGCCCGGAACCCTATCGGGCACAACCAGGGGCGGCCGCATGGCCGCCCTCTTTTTTGGGAACCATCGGTAAAAAGTGCATGTAAAAAAGCCAATCGTGTCCCGCCTGCGCGGCAATCGATCTGGCTCGCTTCGTGCACTGATGTCATTCAGCTTCACTTTCGAGCTCCGACGCTCTGGCGCGGCAGGCGTTGCGCACCCGAGGTGTCCGAGAGCTACCACCTACTGGAAGGATCGCTCATGAAAAGACACATGATTCTGGGTTTGTCGGCTCTCCTGCTTTCCCTGATCGCGGTGGCGCCGACCGCCGCCGTCGATCAGATGACGACGGTCTGCCGGATGGATTACACGCTCAAGGGCTGGTCGATTTTCTATAAAGCTTCGCGCGGATCGGGAACGATCACCTGCGACAACGGTCAGACGGCGAGAGCGAAGCTCTCCGCCAAGGGCGGCGGCCTGACGGCCGGCAAGTCCGAGATCCGGGACGGTCACGGGAAGTTCTCCGAGGTCGGCGACATCCGGGAGCTGTTCGGCACCTACGCCATGGCGACCGCCGCCGCGGGCGCCGTCAAGTCGTCCGAGGCACAGGCCCTCACCAAGGGAGAGGTCTCCCTGGCTCTGGCCGGCAATGGGACGGGTATCGAGCTCGGCGTGAGCTTCGGCAAGTTCACAATCACCCGGCGGTGATCCTGGGGAGGGCTCGCATCACTTTGGGGAAGCTCCCGGAGCCAGAAGCTCGTTGAGCCTGGTCTCGAGATACGAATAGGGTGGCAGGCCCCGGATGGTTTGCAGGATCTCGACCTCGTCGCCGCCGGCAATCCTGCGCCCGATCAGGTAGGCCGGCGTGCCGGTGATGCGCAGGTCCTGGGCTTCCTTCATGTCCTGGCGGATCTCGGCACCGTGCTGCCCGCTGGCGAGGCACTTCTGAAAGGCGTCGACATCCAGGCCCACCTCCTGAGCATAGATCGGAAGCTTCTCCGGAGCGAGGTCGCGCTGGTTCGCGAACAGATGGTGATGCATCTCCCAGAACTTCTTCTGGTCACCGGCGCAGGCGGCGGCCTCCGCGGCCTTGAAGGCCTGTGGATGCATGTCCAGGGGAAGATCGACGAAGATCAGCTCGACCTTGCCGGTGCGGACGAACTTCTCGTGGACCTGCGGCAGCATCTCCCGGGCAGCCTGGCCGCAATAGGGGCACTGGAAATCCGAAAGCTCGACGAGGACGAGCGTGGGTGATCCTTCTTTCTGGGATGGATCGTCGGCGACGGAGATCCTGGCCCCGGTCTGGCCGAATGCCGCCGGCTGCGCCCCGGCGAGGAGGATGGCTCCTGCCACGAAGATCTTGAAGAACCTGCCACGAAAGCTCGTCATCGCTCCAACCTCCGGGAGTCACGTGACCTGTGGCACCTAGACTACGTCCAAGGATGAGGATGCGTCAAACTCGCCGGAAGCTCCCTCAGAGGAAGCGGGCTGCGATCCGGGAACCTTCCGGCGCGAGCGCGACAGCAGGGAAGCGCGACCTGCCAGCCTGGACGCCTCCCTACGCGGATTGGACGGCACTGTACGCGGAGCGGACGGTCCTGCCCTCGGTGCGAATGACCCTGGAGGCGCAGCGGACGGTCCGGTCCGCGCCCAGAGCGGCTCCTTTCGCGCGGCGAACCGTCCGGATCGCGGCTCGAATCGCCCGGATCGCGTTCCGAATGGCTTGGGTCGCGAACGGAATGACTTTGCACGCGATGTGAATGACCCCGGACGCGAAGCGGATCATCCGCGTCGCGAAGGGAATGGCATGGATCGCGAAGCGGATGATCCGGAACGCGAAGCAGATGGCCAGCAACGCGATCCGGACGGTTCGGATCGCGCCGCTTTTGATTCGCAACCCGAAGCGGATCATCCGGATCGCGAAGCAGACGGTTCCGGACGCGGAGCGGATGATCCGCATCGCGAAGCGGACGGTTCACGTCGCGAGCAGAACGACTCCGCTCGCGTTCCGGACGATTCCCGGCGCGTTCCGGACGGCTCCGCACGCGAAGCGGATCATCCGGATCGCGATCCGGACGGTTCCATTCCCGTTCCGGATCATCCGCTTCGCGTCGGGAACCGTCCGCTTCGGGCTCCGGGAGGCTGCGGACGGTTCCCGGATGGCTCAGACCGCTCTCGACGGCAGGGCTTCCGTGTCCGTATGCTTCCTCCAGGAGGACACGATGACCCAAGAGGAATACGAGGAGCGCCGGCACGCGCTCGAGGCGCAGCACCGCACGGACGTTGCCCTGTTGAACGCGGCCCAGGAGCTCCGGCTCCGGGCGCTCGAGAGGCTGTGGCGGAACGGTGTCGAGGAAGAGCGGGACGCCGCGGCTTCGGTGGTGCCGGCTGCCGCCGTGCAGCCGGCGCCCGCGGCACCGGCCCCGTCCCCGAAGCCGATGCGCGCGCGCTACTCCGTCGTGAGCGACCTGGCAGCCGCCCTTCCCGGGCTCCCCGGGATCTTCGACCGGCACGACATCATTCGTGCCCTGGGCTACGTGCCGGCCCGGACGACGCTCCTGCGTGCGCTCGACATGCTCAAGCAGGAGGGAGTGATCGCCGTCGAGGACCAGAGCCCCGGCGGCCTCACCAACCGGTACCGGAAGACTGCGGCGGCGGACTGACCCGCTCGCCCCGCCTCCCGCCGCTCATCCACGGTGGCCCGCCAGCCGCCGGGAACGAAGTCGGCGGCTCCGCTCGCGATTCGAACCGTCCTCGACACGGCGCGGAACGCCGGCGCCGCGCCGGCCGAGGAGGGCGAAGCCCCTCGACGGCACCGCCGCGGGATTCGTATGCTTCCACCCGCTACCGCAAGCTCTCTCGCAGCGAGTGAACGCCGGGCAAGCATGACAAGATACGCCCGATGAGGAGTCAGGGTTCACACCAGCAGCCGACCCGGAAGCCCCGGCGTCTCCTCCACTGCTGCTTCGGCCCTGGCGCTGGTGTCGGCAAGACGGTGATCGTGCAATGAGCGAAATCCCGGATCGCGAGTCGCTCACCATCGAGTTCAAGAGCGACCGGAAGAAGCTCCCGGACCGTGACCTGGTCATGGCCGTGGTCTGCCTCGCCAACACTCAAGGTGGAGTCATCTACCTGGGTGTCGAGGACGATGCGACCGTGACAGGGCTGCACCCGGAGCACCGCGACCTCACCGGCCTTACCGTGCTCACCCCGGATCAGGCGAGCCGGTTGCTCCGGGACCTCGTTTCCGAGGGCAAGCTGGTCCGCCGTGGCGACCGGAAGGGAGCCGTTTATACGCGCCCTTAACGAATTTATACGCGCGCGCTTATCGTTTATACGCGCGCGTATATCCGGGGTAGAGTGGAGGCCGGTGTTTGGACGTCTCCTCCCCTGCTGCTTCGCCTTGGCGCTCCTCCTCCAGGCCTCGGCCTGCACCATGGCCCGCTTCGACAAGCGGAGCGTCTACAAGTTCGACCACCCCTTCGCCGTATCCGACGACTCCTTCCGCCGCTCGCTGGGCGCTTTCGGCTTCGCCATGGTCGACGGAAACCGCGCCGAGATCCTGAACAACGGCGATGCGATCTTTCCCGCCATGACCGACGCGATCCGCGCGGCCAGAATGACGGTCAACCTGGAGTCCTACATCTTCAAGGACGACAAGGCCGGCCAGATCTTCGCCGACGCGCTGATGGAAGCGGCGCAGCGGGGCGTCGAGGTCCGCGTGCTCGTGGACGGCACGGGCAGCAAGTTCTCCGGAGCGCTCCTCGACCGGATGCGGAAGGCCGGGGTCAGGGCGGAGGTGTATCGCCCGATCCGCCTGTGGACCCTGCACAAGATCGCCCGGCGGACGCACCGCAAGATTCTGGTCGTCGACGGCACCGTCAGCTTCACCGGCGGCTTCTGCATCGCCGACCAGTGGCTTGGAGACGCCCGCAATCCCAAGGAATGGCGGGACATGATGGTGCGCGCCACCGGGCCCGTGTCGGCCCAGATGCAGGCGATCTTCAGCGAGGACTGGACGTTCACGACCGGCGAGATCCTGGCCGGCGACAGGTTCTACCCCCGGATCGATCCGGCGGGAGACGTCGCGGCGCAGGCGGTCAAGATGTCGCACGGCGACTCGTCCTCGCTCGCCGCCATGCTCTACTTCGTCACGATCCAGTCGGCCCGCGAATCGATCTACATCCAGAACGCCTACTTCGTCCCCACCCTGCAGATCCGCAAGGCGCTCATCCAGGCATCGCAGCGCGGCGTCGACGTGCGGATCATGGTCCCCGGCCGGCACATGGACGAGCCGCTCGTGCGCATGGCCTCGCGCCGCCACTACGGCGAGCTCCTCGCCGCGGGCGTGCGGATCTTCGAGTACAGCCGCACGATGATGCACAGCAAGGACAGCGTCATCGACGGCGTCTTCAGCATGGTCGGCTCGATCAACTTCGACGCGCGCTCCCTGCACGAGAACGCCGAGGAGAGCCTCGCCTTCTACGACCGCGACTTCGGCGCGCGGATGCAGGCGGTCTTCGCCGAGGACGAGAAAGACTGCCGCGAAATCACTTACCAGAACTGGAAGAGGCGCAGCCTCGAGCAACGCCTCGCGGAAATCGTTTCGAGCTTCTTCAAGCCGCTCTATTAGAAGAGGTCCTTGAGCAGCACGACGTCGTCCTCCACCTCCGCGGGCGCGGCGCCCAGGGGGCCGGCCTTGGGTTCCTTGGCGAACATGAGCTGATGGACTTTTTCCATCGTCTTGATCGAGGGGTCGCCTCCCATCCACGGCTTCCCGACCTGGACCCACTTGTTCCCCCCGTCCTTGTCCCGGAACCAGTCGAAACCGGCAGGGGTGGTGAACCGGACCACGTGATCCTCGTGCGCAGCGGCCCAGTCCTCGATCCGGTTGTCGAGCCACTTGTGCAGGCGGAAGAAGACCGGGTTCGTGTGCGAGGAGTACTCGTCGAACAGCGTGTCGTAGCCGGGAACGTCCCAGCTCGGATCGATGTCGGTTTCGGGCCGCAGGAACGTGCCGCTCGAGGGGAAGGCCGACCAGCGGATGTGCATCTGGTTGTGCACGGAAAGCTCCATCCGCGCCCCGAGCTCTCCCAGGGTGATGGAGCGCAGGTAGGCCTGGTCCTTGAACTCGCTGTCCCACCAGTTCATCTTGCTCCAGAAGAAGGCGTCGGACTTGACCTCCGCACGCGGATCGCGAGGAGAGGGGCACAAGAGGATCAGCCCGCCCGGTGGATGGACGTGTCTCTTTGCGCCTTCCTGGCCTCTGCCGGCACAGTATTTGCAATGTATTTGACGTAAGCGTGATCATCGCCAGCCCTGAAGATGCTTTGCCTGCACTGGGCACGTAGATTGGGGTTTGCTCGAATGACCACGAGCAGGAGGTACATCATGACCAACATCACCGTCGAGACCCATGCCAAGGCCCTTCCGGCCGCCATTGTCCTCGGCGACAACCCGTACGCGAAAGGCCTATACGCCGAGAGCAATAAAGCCCTCTGCCAGCGCTTCATTCAGAAGATCTACAACGAGGGCGAGCTGTCGCTGCTCGGGAACTTCATGTCTCCTCACGCGGTGAACCATGAGCTCGTCGACGCGTTCGGCGACACCGGGCCGGCCCAGGGGCATGCCATCGAGTGGATGGCAGACTTCGTCTACCTCTACCGGCACGCGTTTCCGGATCTCCGCCTCGAGATCCTGGACCAGATCGCCGAGGGCGACCGGGTGGTGACCAGCCTGCGCATGCGGGGCACGCAGAAGAACGCTCTGATGTCGATCGCGGCGAGCGGCAGGAAGATCGACATCGCCGGTATCCGGGTCGACCGTATGGCCGGCGGCAGGATCGTCGAGAGCTGGGTCCATCTCGACGCGCTGGGAATGCTGCGCCAGCTCGGCGCACTGCCGGAGCTCAATCGCCAGCCCCAGGTGGCGCCGGTTTTCCACGAGACCGCGCCCGGGGCGCGGCTGCCCTTCCCGGGGTGGAATCCCGTCCCCGTGCTGCCGCAACCCGCGTTCGTCAGTTAGGAAGCGGCACGGGTTATAGCAGGACCAGAACCCAAGGGCGGCCATTCGGCCGCCCTCTTTGTTTTCAGGCGAAGCGATGATCGGTACGAATTACATGTAAGAAGTGCCAGCCAGGCCCTTCCACAACCTGCAATACTCCCGCAGGCACGATCGAGGATCCCCTTCGAGCGCTTACTCCCCCGGCTTGTGAAAGTACTGCCGGGGCTCGGTCACCTCGCCGTCGCGGAAGACGAGCTGGACGCAGGCGGAGCGGACGGTCCGGGGCCGCCGCGCCCGTCAGGCCAGACAGGGCTCGCCATTCCGGCCGTCAAGGCGAGCCCCACAACCGCAAAAATCGCTTTCCTCATGGTCTCCACCACTACGCCTCCGGCGCATGCTAGTTGCGGGGGATGGGCTGGAGCATGCTCGCGCGGTTGCCCTCGGTATCCATGAAGGCGACATACTGCCCCACGCCGGGAATCTCCCTCGGATCGCCGAACACCTGGCCGCCTGCTTCCCTGACCTTCTTCATGGATTCCTGGATATCGTCCACCGCGATCACGACGGCCGGATGCGGCCCGGGCATGCCGGGACTCTTCGCGTAGAAGCCGCCGTTGATCGCGCCTGGATTCTTCGGGCCGCTGTCACCGGTCTCCGTGGTGGTCGCGAGCACGTAATTACCCATCTCCTCGCCAAGCATCTGCGTCTGCCAGCCGAATGCCGACTCGTAAAACCTTGCCATCCGCTCCCTGTCATCGTAGGGCATCTCGAAGTGAACGACGGAGTCCATCATTTTCCTCCTATCCGTGGGGTTGGAGGCACAGGAAGAGGCCTCCAACGGGAGTCTACATTAGGTTGCAGACCTCTTCACCTCTGCTTGAACGTAGCGCGGGGGTACACCCTATCGCCCCCTGGGCGGGCTGGTCGGCCCCGTGGCGAGAAAGTCGTTGAGCTTCTTTTCGAGCTCCTCATACGGCGGCAGTCCGTGGATCGTCTCCAGGACCTCCACCTTGTCGCCACCCGGCAGCCTGCGCCCGATCAGGTAGGCCGGCGTGCCCCCGATGCCGAGGATTCCGGCCGTGCGCATGTCCTGGCGGATCCCCCCGTCGTGCCGCCCGCTGGCGAGGCACTTCGTAAAGGCGTCGACGTCCAGGCCCACCTTCTTGGCGTGCTCCGGAAGCTTTTCCGGGGCGAGATCGCGCTGGTTGATGAACAGTTGGTGATACATCTCCCAGAACTTCTGCTGATCGCCGGCGCAGGCGGCTGCCTGCGCGGCCTTGAAGGCATTCGAATGCATGTCGAGGGGAAGATCGAGGAAGATGAGCTCGACCTTGCCGGTGCGGACGAACTTCTCGCGGACCTTCGGTAGCACCTCACGGGCGCCATGGCCGCAGTAGGGTCACTGGAAATCCGAGATCTCGACGAGGACGAGCTGCGGCGAGCCCTCCTTCAGGGACGGATCGTCGCCGACCGAGATCCTCGGCCCCTTCTTGGCGAACGCCCACAGCTGCGATCCGATCAGTAGGATGGCTCCCAGCACAGCTACCCTTGGGGACATACCGCGAATCGTCATGGCTCTGACCTCCGGTCCGTTCGTTCCCGGGACGAAGCCGCCCGTCCGACGGACTGCTCAATCCTACAATAGGGAATGAGCGGGAAGACGGCATGCGGAACGCCGCCTGCTCGTTCATCGACAGGGCTTGCGCTTCCACATGAGCACTGGTTCTGGTCGCTCCTGGCCGGCGGCCAGCCCGCGGAGAAATGGATGGCTGCGGCGAAGCCACTCCTATTGAAGGGGATTCCGCTCCGCCACCCCCCGTGACGGCGCGGGCTCCCCTGCCGGGACAGCCCGCGCCCACCCGCCGGCGTGGCGCCCTTCGCGGGATGTTCCTGGTACCTTGAAAATCGGGGAGGTCCATCATGAACAACCCTGGCCTCGATCCATCCTGCGAGCCTTCCGTCGAGCCGGAGAAACCCGAGCACGAAGAAAGCATGGCGCCGGAGAGGACCGTCGTGGGCGGCGTCGCCGCGCTGGCCGTCGTCTCCTTCTTTCTCTTGCTCTCCCTGCTCGTCACCGTCTGGCTGGACCGGAGGGGGCTCGCCGCCGTGGCAGCCCTGGCTGCGGCCCCCGTGTACCTCGTCGCCTACCGGATGTTCTCCAGGTGGGAGAAGGCCTGGGAATGGATCGCGTTTCTCGCGCGGTACTTCCCGCCGCTGGCGGGCCTCCTCGCCGAGAAGCGCCGCCGCCAGGCGATCGGCTGCCTGGTCGAGCGCATCGAGTGCGTGGTGGGCTTCTATCGCCTGGAGGGCCTCTTCGCCGCCGGCCAGATCGTGTCGCGGCGAGGCATCCCGCGGTTCAGCGACTGTCTCAAGTCGACGCTGATCGATTCCATCCCGGTCGAGGTGGGTCCGGACATCTGGCCGGATGAGCTGATCGCCGGGCTCGCAAGGGAAAACCGCGGCTGGCAACCTGGAACGCGAAAGGTCCTCGACCTGCTGTACCAGGAGCGGTTGGGCCAGTGCGACAGCATCGTCTGGCAGCAGTTCCGCCAGGACGACGAAGACGATCAGGCGCTCCACTTCCTGGCCGGCGCCCTCGCCGCGAGCGAGACGCTGCACGATCCCGAGGAGATGTGGAGCGCGGACGACCTCGCCGCGGTCCTGCGCGAGATGACCCGATTCTCCCGGGACCTGCTGCGCGGCCGTCTGCACGAGCTCGCCGACCTCGCCGGCAAGGCCGCCGCATACCTGGGGTTCCTGAAAGAGAACGGAGTGGCCCTGCGGGACGACCGTCCTCCCGTGGCCGAGCTGAAGAAGATCCTGGCGCTGGCGCAGGCGTGGCGCTTCGGAAAGCCGGAGACACGGCGCGACGCCGCGCTGCTGATCCGGGTAGGCCGCGCCGCGATCGGGGAGGCGCTGGCCAGGAAGGCAGAGACGGCGCAGGCCGGGCCCCCGCGCAGCGACGAGCTGCGGGAGGATGCGCAGGATCCGGTGCTCCGGCGCTACGCGCTCCTGGCCGCAATCCTTTACTTGACGCGCATCTCACCCCGGGATCCCGCCCGCGAGCGGCTCTGCCTGGATCTGGCCGCGGAGCCGCAGGACGAAGGAGTGCGCCTGGCCTGGGCCTACCTCGAGCTGAAGCAGGACTTCCGCAGCGAGCAACGCCTTCCCGGCCGGCCGTTCCTCAGCTTCGCCGACCTCGTCGAAGGCTGGCGGAGCCAACTGGAGCGAGCCGCGCAGGAGCCGTACCTGCGCGACGAGATCGCAGAGCTCCGGGTGATCCTCCAAGAGGGAAGCTGGGTAAACCGCCTCTCCGATCTCCTGGATCGGGCGCAGAGCGACCGGCTGAAGCAATTGCTGCCCCCCTCGCCCACCGTCTTGAAGAAGGACGACGCGGCGCGCCAGGTGGTGAAGCGGTACAGGCTCGACCACCGGCCGGAGCTGCTGGGCAATCTCGTCCGGCAGGCCGATCTGGAGACCCTCGCCCGCAACCTCGAAGCCGGCCGGTTCATTCCCTATCTGATCACGTTCCGGGCCGATCGCGGGCCGCTGAGCCGGCTGATCGATTGCCTCACGATCCCGAAGAAGCTCGGCAAGGCCGGGGTCGCGACGAAGTACGACTTCCGGCGCTACACGGAGAACGCGCGCATCGGCCTCGTGCCGGAAGGCTTGAGCTTCGAGCAGTTCCGCGAGGGGTTCCAGGAGGACTTTTCAAAGGTGGTTGCAGCGCGAAGAAACCTGATCAACTACAACTGGGCGATCGACCTGGAGGGCATCGAGGTCATGTTGCACCGTTTCAGCGCCGTCAGCCGTTGCGCTTTCGAGTCGGAGCTCAGCCGCCGCGTGGCGCTCAGCAACCTGAAGGACCTGCTGGCGGAGAATCTCCCTCCCGAAAAGCTCGTCGCCCTCGTGCAGTCGAGCACCACCGTCTCGCTGAAAGACTACGTCCTGAGCGCCTCGATCCCGGACGTGGTCGGAGACGAGGCCTCCTTGAGCGGCGTCGAGGCCAAGCTTCTCGCGAACCAGGACGGCCAGATCAAGAACGAGCTGCTGGGCGAGCTCCAGGCCAAGGACATCCAACAGCTCGCCCGGTGGCTGAATCGGCAGAACATCGATCACGCCGAGGCCGCGGAGACCCTGGCCAAGCTCCTCGAACGGTACGTTCCGCAATTCGACGAGCGCCGCAGCAGCCGCATCGCGAACGTCTATCTCCACGGCCTGGAGTCCCTGGCCGCGGCCTGAGAGCGGGACTCAATCAGTAGGAGAAGGACCAAAAGGACTTCAAGGACTCAAAGGACAGGAGCTCCCGTCCTAATCCCGCCGCAACGCGACGAGCGGGTCCATCTGGCTCGCGCGGTGGGCCGGGATGACGCTCGCGAGGAGCGCCACGGCCGCGAGCACGGTGGGGGCGAGCACGAAGGTGACCGGGTCGGTGGCGCTGCCGCCGGCGAGGAGGCCCGCGATCTGGCCGCCGAGGAAGCGGGCCAGGGCGAAGGCTCCGGCGACTCCGATTGCCACGCCGAGGAGCACCGCCAGGAAACCCTGCCTCACCACCATGCCCAGGACGTTCCTGGCCGAGGCGCCCAGCGCCATGCGCACGCCGATCTCCCGCGTGCGCTGCGTCACGAGGTAGGAGAGCACGCCGTAGATGCCGACGCCGGCGAGGAGCAGCGCCAGCACGGCGAGCCCGCCGAGGAGCAGGGCCGCGAAGCGCTGCCGGCCGAGGGAGCGGGAGACGACCTCCTCCATCAGGCGGACGTCGTTGACCGGCTGCGCCGCGTCCACGGCCCAGATCTCCTTCTGCACCGAGGCGGCCAGGTTGGGCACTTCCCTTTCGGACTTCACCACCAGGCTCACCGGCGCGAGGCGCAGGACCATGCCCAGGATCGTGGCCGGCACCTGCTCCAGCGGCACGTAGACGATCGGCGGCGCCTCCTCTTCGAGGCCGACCTCGCGCACGTCGGGCACGATGCCGACGATCTCCCGCGGGGCCGGATCGCCCAGCTCGGGGACGAACGGCGGGCCGATGTGGATGCGCTGTCCGAGCGGGTTTTCGTTGGGCCAGAACTTCTTGACCGCGGCCTCGTTGATGATCACCACCAGCGGCGCGCCGTAGGAGTCGCGGCTCGCGAAGAGGCGCCCGCGCGCCGCCCTGATGCCGAACGCGTCGAAGTATCCGGCCGTGGAGGCCCGGTACTGCCCGAAGCCGATGCCGGGCGAGTTTTGACTCGTGCCGCCGGTGTACTTGCCCTGGATGGTGAACGGCAGGTCCGCTCCCCCCTCCAGGGGCAGGAACATGGCGACCGACGCGCTCTTGACCCCGGGCAGGCTCTCCACCCGCTCCACCACGTCGCGGCCGAAGGCCTGGAGGATCTCCGGCTTGCCGTAGCGGCCCTCGGGAAGCGAGAGCTTCATCGTGAGGACGTTCTTGGGATCGAACCCGGGATCGGTCCGCACCACGCCCGTGAAGCTCTTGACCAGGAGCACGGCGCCGGTGAGCGGGATGAGCGCGAGGGCCACCTGGCCGACCACCAGAATGCGCCGCATGAGATTGCCGCGGGCGCCGCCGGTGGAGCGCGTCGAGCCCTCCTTGAGCGGCTCGTTGAGGTCCACCCGGGCGGCCTGCGCCGCGGGCACGAGGCCGAAGAGCAGGCCGGCCAGAAGCGCCAGCGCGAACGTAAAGCCGAGCACCGGAAGGTCGATGCCGATGGGGGTCAGCCGCTCGATCTCGGGCGGGCTCAGGGCGATCAGCGGCTTCAGGATCCAGCTTCCTACCGCCAAACCGAGCAGGCCGCCGATCACGGAGAGCAGCAGGCTCTCGGTCAGGAGCTGGCGGACGATCTGCGACGAGCGGGCGCCGAGGATGGTGCGGATGGCGACCTCGCGCTGCCGCGCGGTGGCCCGGGCGAGCTGCAGGTTGGCGAGGTTCACGCAGGCGATGAGGAGCACGAAGGCCACGGCTCCGAGGAGGATCAGGAGCACCGGGCGCAGCTGGCCATACAGACGGTCGCGCAGGGTGACGAGGGCGAGCGTCTCGTCCGGCGATCCAAAGTCGGTGTGGGAGGTCATGAACTGCTTGCCCACCACGGCCGCGGTGGCCTTGGCCTTCTCGAAGCTCACGCCGTCCTTGAGCCGGCCCACGACCTCGAAGTAGTGGCCCTTGTCCTGTTTCGTGCGGTCCAACTGGAACGGCGTCCAGAGTTCGGCGGTGGCGGGGTACTTGAACCCCTCGGGCGCCACGCCGACCACGGTGTAGGCCTCGCCGTTGAGCTGCAGCGTCCTGCCGACGATCGCGCGGTCCGCGGCGAAGCGGCGGGTCCACAGCCCGTGGCTCAGGACGATCACCTTGGCCGCGCCGGGACGGTCCTCCTCGGGCCGGAAGCCGCGCCCGACCGCCGGCTTGGCGCCGAACACGCCGAAGAACTCGTGCGTGACGCGGGAGCCGCGGATGCGCTCGGGCGTGCCGTCGCCGGCCATGTTGAACCCGGAGCCGAGGTTGTCGAACGCGGCCACCCCGTCGAACAGGTCGCGGGTATTCTCCTGCCAGTAGGCGAACTTGGGGATGGAGGTGGAGCCCGACAGGCCGCCCTCCTTGAAGCCGCGCATGAGCTGGACCAGCTCTTCCTGGTCCGGGAAGGGCAGCGGCTGGATGAGCATGCCGTTGACGATGCTGAAGATGGCGGTATTGGCGCCGATCGCCAGGGTCAGGGTGACCAGGGCGACCGCGGTGAAGCCCGGCGTCTTGGCGAGCATCCGGACGGCGTATCTGAGATCTTTCCAAAGCAGGTTCATGCAGGGTTCTCCATCTCGTTGCCCACCTTACGAGGGAGAGGGCAGGGATGTTTCGGGCAGGTAGGTCAGGGCGCGGCCGTCCGTGTACGGCGGATCCAGCTCTCCACCTTCTGGCGCAGCATCGGCAGGGTGATCGCGCCGCTGCCGAGCACCACGTCGTGGAAGGCGCGCAGGTCGAAGCGCGGACCGAGCTCGCGCTCCGCCTGCTCGCGCAGCGCGAAGATCTCCATCGCCCCGGTGTCGTAGGCGGTGAGCTGCGCCGGCCAGCCGGCGATGCGGTCGATCCCCGCCTCGGCCTCCTGCTGTCCGAAGCGGCCGCTCTCGACCAGATAGGCGACCGCCTGCTCGCGCGTCCATCCGAAGAGATGGATGCCGGGGTCGACCACCATGCCGCGCGAGGGCCAGAGGCGGCGGTTGGCGCGCGCGTACGGCGTGCTGTAGAGGCCGGCCTCCTCGGCCAGGGCCTCGGCGTAGCGCGCCCACCCCTCGATGAAGCCGGCGTTGCCCACCAGCCGCGTGATCGGATGGGCCGAGGCCTGCTCCTGGGCCAGGCTGATCTGCAGGTGATGGCCGGGGTAGCCCTCGTGGAAGGCGGTGATCTCCGCGTTGGCGCGGGTGGTCTCCGCGTAGCGGAAGAGCGCGATGCGGTAGGTCGCCGGACGGCTGCCATCCTCCGCGGCCGGCCAGTAGCTGTCGGGAGAGCTGCGCTCGAGCATCTCGGCATACGGCTCTACCTTCATCACGGCCCCGGGCATGCGCGAGAAGAGACCGCCCACACCCTGCCGAGCGCGCTCGACCGCGGCGCGAGCGTAGGCGAGGAGCTCGTCGCGGCTGGCGAAGCGGTTGGCGGGATCGCTGCGCAGGTGCTCGACGAGGGACGGCAGGTCCGACGTCCCGAGCTCCTGCCGGCCGATGGCGAGAGCTTCGCCGAGGAAACGCTCGACCCGCTCGCGGCCCAGCCGGAAGGTCTCCGCGCCGGGCCGGTCGAGGGTGGTCTGGGACCGGAACGACGCCTGGTAGCAGGCTTCGCCGTCGGGATTGGCCGTGATGGCCATGGCCGTGCGGGCGGCGGGCAGGTACTCGTCGCGGAGATGGTCGCGATAGCGGCGGATCGCCGGTTGCACCTGGTCGGCGAGCAGCGCGCGCCACCTGGCAACGAACGCCTCGTCGCCGTCCCGGCGCGCCGGCGAATAGAAGGGCCATTCCTCGACCGGCGCCGCGAGCAGGCCGTCGAGCTGCTCGACGACCAGGCGCACGTTCCCCTGCGGCGCGGTATAGCCCAGCCGCACGCCCTCGCGCAGATTGGCGGTCTCGGTGTCGAGGTAGCGCGGCAGGCGCGACCAGCGGGCGAGGGCCTCGGTTCGAGACGCCTCGGAGCCCACCGGCTGCACATCGGCGAGCTGCGAGAAGAACGCCTGCCAGCCGCTGAGCTGGTTGACCGGCCACAGCTCGTAGCGGCAGACCCGCACCTGCCGCGAGGACGCCACGGCCTCCTGCAGGAAGCCGAGGGTGACCCACTGCGGCGTGCCCTCGAAGTCGGCGAGCCGGAGGGTGTCGAGCCGCTCGGCGAGGCGGTCCTCGATGCCCTGCCATTCGGCCAGGGCGGCGAGCGAGTTGTCGGTGAGCCCGTCGTGACGCTCGACCCGCAGGCCGGAGAGCTCGGCGTTCTCGGGGAAGCGGGCGACGAACTCGCGCACGTACTCGTCCGCAAGGCGGGTCGGCTCGTCGCCGGCCCGTTGCTCCGCCGCCGGCGGGGTCGAGGCGCAGCCGCAGAGCAGAAGGGCGAGCCCCATGATGGTCAGTCGGCGCGGCATCATGCGGAGATGTTATAACGCCGCCAGGCATGAAGCGTCTCCTCTTCCTCTTGATCTTCCTGGTCGGCTGCCGCGAGCCCGCGGCGGAGCGGCACCCGGTCCTCTTCATCGGCCTGGATGGTGCGGACTGGCAGAGGCTGGATCCGTTGATGGAGAGCGGAGCCATGCCGAACCTCGCCGCGCTGGCGCGAGAGGGGCGGACGGGCGTGCTCACCACGATCCAGCCTCCCCTGTCGCCGCTGGTCTGGACGACCATGATGACGGGAGTGAGCCCCCTGGAGCATGGCATCCTCGATTTCACCCGGATCAGCCACACCGGCGCCGAGGAGCCGATCACCCGCGAGGAGCGGCGCGTGCCCGCGGTCTGGAACCTCGCCAATCTGGAAGGGAAGAGCGTGGCCGTCTTCGGGATGTGGGCCACCTGGCCCGCCGAGCCGGTGAAGGGATTGATGGTCGCGGACCGCTTCTTCTCCTTCACCTCGCGGGAGAGCCGGCCGCCGCCGGGCATCGTCCATCCGCCGGAGCGCGAGGCCTGGGCGCGGGAGACCTTGCAGAGGATCGAGCGGGAGACGGACTACGAGGCGGTGAAGCTTTATTTCCCCGATCTGGAGCGCTCCGAGCTCACGGAGCGATCCGATCCGTACGCCCATCCGGTGAGCGCTCTGCAGCAGATTCTGATCGAGACCCGCGCCTACGATGCCCTGGCGCACTCCTGGCTGGAGGAGCAGGTCCCGGACCTCACGATCCTCTACTTCCAGGGCACCGACACGATCGGCCACGTCTTCGCGCCGCTCTCCGACCGCCGCGTGCCCGATCTCTACTTCGCCGAGATCGACCGTCTGCTCGGGGGGTACCGGAAGTGGGCCGCGGAGCATGGGGCCGTGCTGATGCTCGCCTCCGATCACGGCTTTCTCTGGGACAAGCCCGCTCAGCCGATGACTGCCGCCACCGCGGGGCTTTGGCATCGGAAGGAGGGGATGTATCTGCTCTGGGGTCTGGGAACAGGCGACAGGCAGACAGGCCGGGTGGACCAGGTCTGCTCCACTCTCCTCGCCTTGCTGGGGCTGCCGCCCGGCAAGAGGATCGCCGGGCCTCCCCTACCGGGTGCGCCGGATCTCCGGGGCGAGCCGGTGGACTACCAGTGGCGTCCTGCGCCGGTGCCGCGAATCGAGGCGTCCGGAGAAGAGGAGGTCGCGAAGCTGCGCGCGCTGGGTTACCTGGAGTCTGCTGG